>Ga0172371_10000896_pt1 | contig 46996 bp, 41 predicted proteins | sample Lak12m_FD_114543 | JGI IMG/M metagenome (GOLD analysis project Ga0172371, IMG submission 114543) | Freshwater microbial communities from Kabuno Bay, South-Kivu, Congo - kab_022012_12m | ecosystem: Environmental > Aquatic > Freshwater > Lake | place: Democratic Republic of the Congo: South-Kivu... | reverse complement strand
GCGGTCGGCGGCGAGTACGAGCTGTTCCGGGAGTCCCTTCAGATTCGGGACTTCCCATTTCTGGCGGACGTCGCCCACCTCTTCGAGCGCCGCGACGCGGAAGCCGGCGGCGGCGAGCGCGCCAAAGTGGTCGGCGACCGTCCAGCAGAAGTCAAACCGGCCGAGAGTCAGGCCGGGAGTATTCGGGTCCGGCATCATTTCCTCTTCTTCGCGGGGCCGGCGCCGGTCAAAGTAGGAGCAGTGGGCGCGCGGGTGGCCGGGTTCCTGCTTCCAGATACGGCGGACCGGGTGGTACTCATTGACGATCAGGCGTCCGCCGGGACTGAGGATGCGATGGACCTCGGTGTAGAATCGGTCGATATCTTCGAGTTGCCGCGTCGCCTGGGCCGCGTAGGCAAGTTGAAATGACTGGTCGCGGATTGCCGACAGGTCGAGGAGTTCGGTCTGGACGTAGTTCAGTTCCACGCCGACGATGTGGGCGCGAATCATCAGCATGTCGAGCAGACTCTGGCTCGGGTCGGCGACCGTGACCCGGGCGCCCATTGCCGCCAGCGCCAGGGCCGCCATTCCGTCGCTGACGCCCAGTACGCATACGGCCCGGCCCGCTGCCGATCCGATCAGCTCCTGCTCAATCAGGTTGAGGGCAATCGCGGGCATCGTCGCGACCCGGCGCCAGGGTTCCTTGTCTTCGGGGTCACGACACCAGGTCTGCGCTACCGGCACCCAGTCGCGGCGCGCCGGTCCTCGAGCGGACATCGCGACTAGCGGCCGGTCCGGTATTCGGTCAAGACGAGCGAGTCGGTGCCGGTCACGCGCTTGACCAGGCCGACGCCGGGCGCGAGCCATTCGGCGTAGTCCACGGTGTACGAGCGCTCGGCCGCCTCGACCTCGCGGTGGGTCTCGACGCGGTAGCACTGAACAAAGCTGCCTGCCGGCGTGGCGATGTCGTCGATCGCCGCAACCCGGCCCGCGATACTGTCTCTCACCGGCACGGTGTCGGTTCCCTGCACGACGACCGTGTCGCGGTAGGTGGAATGCCAGCTTGAACCAAGGACAAAGGGCAGGGCGTAGACGAGCCGGTACTGCCGTTCGAGCACATAGTCCTCGCCCCCGCGGTTGAGAGTTATGTCGGCGAACCGGGTTACCCCGGCTGCGTCCTTGGTCCAGTAGTCCGGCGCGTAGTCACGGAGCACAACAATGCAGGCACGCTCGGCTATCGAGCTGTCACCGACGACCGAGTCGACCTCCGTGTTGCCGCCGACGTCGTAGGTCCAGCGGCTGCCGGGTATCAGCGGGAAGTAGTCGGACTTCGCCCGATAAAACGTCATGTCGTCGCAGCCCGCCAGCAGCAATGCGGCGGCGATGGCGATGAGTATGCGGCGGGGATCAGAAGGCATAGGACACCCCTCCCTTGAGCGAGAACAGGTAGGTCAGCGAAGCGGTACGAGCGCTGCCCGCCGGTCGCGATTCGCCGAACACGATGTTGTCGAGTCCGACCATGACCCGGCTGTGACCCTGGCGCTGGAAGAACCCGGCGCCGAGAATGCCGGCCGGCGCCTTGCCGGTCTCGCGGCCCGAGCCGAACCTGCGGCTGAGCAGCCCCAGTCCGGCCGCGGCGGAGGCCTCGAATCCCCAGTACGAATCGGGCCGGGACAGGGTTCGACCCAGCACAAACTCACGATCATAGCCCAGCGAAAGGTCGTGGAGGTTAAACTGGTACGGGATGGCTTCCTTGGCCTGCAGCCCGGTATAGGAGTAGTCAAGAGTGAAGCGGTTCAGCCCGACCTCGTAGCCGAGATTCGCGCCGAACAGGGCCGCGGCGTTGTGGACGGTCGCGAGCCCGGACGACGGGAACACGACGCCGATCCGGCCGCCGACCTCAAAGCCACCGGTAACGAGCGACGACACAAGCAGAAGGGGAAGCATGCAGAGAATGTAGGCGGTTATCGCTCAGAGTCAAGGAAGGCAAGGGAGGCGAGCGACCAATGACGATTGACGAATCGCGGACTAGCGGAACTGCATCATGCGGTCGAGCGCCCGGCGCGCGCGGGCCGCGACCTCGGCCGGCACGGTGATTTCCGGGACCGAGCCGGTAAGGGCGGAGAGAACGTCCTCCAGACGCGTCTGTTTCATGTTGCGGCAGAGCGCGGTCCGGCGCAGCGGCCAGCACTTCACCTGCGGCAGGTCACGTCGAATGCGGTCGCACATTCCCGCCTCGGTGCCGAGCACGATTTCACCGTGCTCACGCGCCAGTCGGATCATACCCGAGGTCGAAGCGGTCGCGTCGGCGGCGTCAATCGTCTCAAGCGGGCACTCGGGGTGGACGACGACGAAGGCACCGGGATGCTCGCGGCGCGCCCGCTCGACGTCGGCGGCCCGGAGGGACGCGTGGACGTAGCAGAAGCCTTCCCACGGGATGATCCCGAATGGCGAATGACGATCGTCGAATGATGATTGACTGGCGGGACTTGCCGGGTCCAGCAGCGGGCGAGCGGTCTCGCGGGCGACGTAGGCGGCGAGGTTCCGGTCGGGGACAAAGAGGATGCGCCGGTCCTTCGGCAGGGCGTTGACGACCTGAACCGCGTTGGCCGAAGTACAGCAGATGTCGGACTCGGCTTTGACGTCGGCCGGAGTATTCACGTAGGCGACCGTGGTGACGTCGCCCAGTTCGCCTTTCCGGGCGGCAAGCGCGTCAGCCGAAATCATGTTGGCCATCTCGCAGCCGGCATTCGGCGCGGCGAGCACAACCCTGGCTTCGGGATTGACCAGTTTGGCGGTCTCGGCCATGAAGCGGACGCCGCAGAAGACAATCAATCGCGCCCGCGCCGTCTCGGCCCGGCGGGCGAGTTCCAGCGAATCGCCGAGGAAGTCGGCGACGTCGTAGATGTCCGGTAGTTGGTAGTTGTGAGCGAGGACCACGGCGCCAACCGAGGACTTCAGATTGCCGATTGCAGATTTCAGATCGGCGGAATCGGCCGGCGGGTTCATCGACGCGGGCCGGGACGGCGCCAGCGGCCGTGCGGCGGGCGCGTCGGAACGGGCGGCCGGGGGCGTTCCGGCGGAGGGGTCCAGACTGTCGTTTCGTCGATAATGTGCACTACCTCAATGCCTTGTCCGGTCAGGTGTTCGGCGATGACCCGGCGGTGGCAGTTCTCCGGAGTCCGCTCGGCGCAGAGGATGCAGCAGACCCGTTTGGATGACTTGTTGCGGATGATGTCGACGCCCCGTTTGAACTCGTCGCCGCCGGTCCACTGCGTGTGGCTTTCGTCCCGCGGCCCGCCCAGCTCGTTCCCCATGAAGATGTAGTCAATGCCCTGGCCGGCGGCCAGCGCCTGCAGGCCGTCGCGCCGGAAGTAGTCCTCGCGCGACTCCGGCGTGCGGCGGACGTCGAACAGCACCTCGACTCCGTACTTCAGCAGCAGCCGGGCGAAGTCGTAGTGGGTCCGGTGGTCGGTACCGATCGTGAAGACTTTCATGGGCGATTGTTCGTCAGTTGCCTGTCTTCAATCCTAGACCATTGAGCGAGACAAGTAAAGCGCGGCGCTAGCTGCCGGGCGGGGGAGCTGGCTCCCTCAGCTCGAGCCGGATCGTGCCGAATTCGGCCTCCTGTCTGACCCGCAGTTCGCCCAACCGGACCAGTTCGAGCACGGCGATGAACATGACGATGACCTCCGCTACCGTGGTCCCGGTCACGACTGCCTCGAAGTCGACTGACCGGCGCTCGCGCATCGTCCGGCGGAGGTCCGCGATTTTGTCTTCCAGCCTTACTTTGGGCGGTGCGATCTGGGCGACACGTTCGGGCGACAGTTTGGCCAGCACGCGCTTCAGCGCCGCGGCCAGCGCGACGACGTCCTCGCTTTCGGCCAGCTTGGCCCGCGGCGATTCGCCGGCGCGAGGGTAGACGAGCCGGCGCTCCGACTCCTTGTCGGACAGCACGCGGGCGACGTGCTGGTAGCGACGGAATTCGTCCATGATCTGCTCGAGACTTACGGTCGGCGTGGTCAGGTCTTCCTCCGGACCGCGCGGCAGCAGGGCTCGAGTTTTGAGCCGCAGCAGGACCGCGGCCATGATAAGGAAGTCCGAGGCCGATGCCATGTCCAGTTCCTGCGCCTGGCGGACAACGCCGAGAAAGTCATCGGTCAGTCTTCCGACGGGGACGTCGGCAACGTCGAGTTCGTTCTTCCGGACAAGATAGAGCAGCAGCTCGACCGGTCCCTCGAACAGGTCGAGGCGAACGTCGGGAATCGAGGTGGCGGGGCCGGATGCAGGCAGCGGGGCGCCGTTGTCAGGCGGCAGGGGGCTGGTTGTCACAGGTTGACGACTTCGTACTCCCGCGAGCCGAGACCGCGGCCGACCGCTGCGTCGAGCAGCAACTCCGGCCTGAGCCTGGGCCAGACCGTTCGGAGTTTCGGTGCCGCGCGGTCCCACGCCGCCTGCTCGCAGGCGACCGGGTCGAGCGAACCGAACAGACCGACGTCGGGCATGGCCGGTTTCTCGGTGGCGGTGTTGCAGTCGCAGTTCGGAGTAATATTGAGGCAGCAGTTGAGATGGACTGCCTCGCGGTCGAGCAGCACGGCCCGGGCATATTCGACCATTTTGCGTTGTACCATCTCGGACCCCGAGTCCCAGTCGAACCCGATCGCGTTCTGCTTGCAGATGGCCAGGCAGCCGCCGCACCCGGTGCAGCCCGGGCCGATCTGGGCGACGTACTGGACGAAGTTTATGGCGTCATTCGGGCAGTAGTCAACGCAGTCGCCGCAACTCGCGCACTTCTCCGCGTCAATCCAAGGCTTGGACTGGGAGTGCATCTCGAGTTTGCCGGCCTTGGCGGCCAGGCCCATGGCGAGGTTCTTGATGACGCCGCCGAATCCCGCGACCATGTGGCCTTTGAAGTGAGCGAGGTTGATGAGGTAGCGGATCCGGCGCAGGCCGTGCGCCAGCCGGGCGGATGGGACCAGGGGTGAATCGAGCGGCACGCGGTATGACCGTTCGCCGTGCCGGCCGTCGAGAATCTCGATTGGGGCCAGCACGTTCCCGATGGTGAAGCCGTGCTCGTGCGCGAGCTTGAGGTGTTCGCTGGCCACCTGGCGCCGGCCGCGGTAGAGAGCGGTCGTTTCGATGACGACCGGCTGGAGGTTGTAGTAGCTGGCCGCGACCGCGGCGGCCCGCACAAACTCCGGTTTCAGGTGGTTCCGGTTGCCTTGTTCACCGAAGTGGACCTTGATGCCCACTTTCTTTTTCGGGCGCAGGCGTTTGAAGTAGCCCGACGCCTCGAGGATCGCGCCAACGCCCTCGGTCGCGCGCTCCGGCGGCACAAAGTAGACGGTTGCCGGGCTCACTGCCAGACTCCGGCGATGTGCGCTCCGCAGAACGCACACTTGCCGTCTTTGACGTTGTTCGCGGCGATCGAGTAGCCGCTGCGCTGGATCAGCAGCCTGCCGCAGGCCGGGCAATACGTGTTCTCGGCCGGGTTGCCCGGGACGTTGCCGACGTAGATGAACTTGAGGCCCTCCGACCTGGCGACCGCGACGGCCCGGTCCAGCGTCGCGACGGGCGTGGGCGGAGAACTCTGCATCCGGTACTCGGGATGGAAACGGGTGAAGTGAATCGGAACCGTGTCGCCGACATTCTCCCGTATCCAGCGGCACATCTTTCGGATGGTAGTTGAGTCATCGTTCAGGGCCGGGACAACGAGGTTCACCAGTTCGAGGTGGGCCTGACTCGCGGCTACAATCCGGCACGCTTCGAGAACGGGTTCGAGGGTCGAACCGCAGACGTTCTGGTAGAACTCGGGCGTGAAGCCCTTCAGGTCAATCTTGATGGCATCGACGGCGGAGCAGAGCCGCCTGAGCGGCTCGGGGTTGACGTAGCCGCCGGTGACAACTGCGGTCCGGATGCCTCGGGCCCGGGCGAGCCTGGCGATATCCATCAGATATTCGTAGAAGACCGTCGGCTCGGTGTAGGTGAAGCAGATGATGGGCGCTCTTTCCTTTTCGGCCAGCGCCACCACCTCGGCCGGCGAGAGGTCCTGGTTCGGTACGTCCTCGATTCGCGCCTGTGACAGTTCCCAGTTCTGGCAGTACTTGCAGGTCTGGTTGCAGCCGACGGTGGCGAGCGTAATCCGCTCCCGGCCGGGCAGGAAATGGAAGAACGGCGCCTTCTCGATTGGTTCCTTGTTCATGGCGCAGGGGTGGCCGTAGACGACTGAGTACAGCCGTCCATCGTGGTTCTCGCGGGTCCGGCAGAATCCGCGCTGGCCGGGGGCGATGACGCACCGGCGCGGGCAGAGGTCGCAGGCGACGAGCTTGTTGACCAGCGGGTGATAGAAATCGGCCTCACGCGGCGCGGGGGACGAGGTGCGGGGGGCGGGGGAGCCGACCTCCAGCAGCAAGGTCGCGAGCACGAACAGGGCGGCGGACCTGACCATCAGCGGGACGCGAGAACGTGGACCAGAAAACCGACGATCGCGCCGACGAGGAAGATGCCGCCAGTCGAACCGCAGGCAATCAGCTTGGCCTCATTCGGCGCGTTCAGGACCTTTCCGTAGTCAATGGAAACCTGAGTGACTTTGCCGGCTTCTATTCTGAACGAACTCGTCCCGGCGTTGACCGCCGCGAGTCGCCAGAACGAGGAGAGCTTTGCGCCGATATTGCCCTGGCGGATGCGCCAGTAGACATCCTCCAGGCTATCGTTCGAGATGATCGAGACCGAGTGCTCGCCGGTCTTGAGCTTGCGCATCTCGACCGGCGTCCGGCCCAGGTACTCGCCATCGAGGTAGACGGCGATGCCGACTGAATTCGACCTGACGGTGAGGTAGCCGGAATCAGCCGGAGCGACGCCCGACAGGAGTAGAGCGAGACAGTATCCCAGCACGACTAACAATAGCCGATTGACGGGGCGAAGTCAAACCGACTTGCCCGAACCTGCGTTCCGACCGAAACCTGCCTACTGCCGGACCCGGGTGTCGGCGACGACCCAGTCGCCGATTAGCTTCAGTGCCGACGGCGCAATTGTCTCTTCGATCTTCGCGTACTCGCTCACCCCGCCGGTGTTTGCGGTCTGGAACAGGTGGTTCAGGCCCGGCAGTTCTTTGACCAGAAAGTCCTTGTTGCCGCCGGCCTTGAGCGCGGCCTCGATTGCCGCAAGGTTCTCCTTGGGGGCGACCTGCACATCCTTTTCGCCGTTGATCGCCAGCACCGGCTGCCGAAGCTTCGCTAATGCCGGGCGCGGGTCGTAGTTCAGGAAATAGCGGAACCACGGCGTGAGCACCTGCTTGACCTGCTGGTCTACCGCCTGGCTGGCTGTGTCGGCCGGGCTGAGCTGCGACATCGCCTGTCTGAGCAGCAGCTTCATCTTCGCTGCAACGGCTGCGCTATCCATGTTGGACCTGGCCAGGTCGAGCAGGGCACGTTCGGTGACCGCGGTTTTCTTCAGGGTCGAGTCGGCCGCGCCTTCGGCCCTGGCAACAAGCTGGGACTGCAGCATTATTACCGAGTCGCCTCGAACGCCGGGCCCGGCCATCAAAACTACGAACGCGACGTCGGGCGCCTCGTTTGCTGCAATCGGAGCGATGATGCCGCCTTCGCTGTGGCCGAGCAGCCCGATGCGCTTCGGGTCGATGTCCTTACGGGTCTTGAGATACTCGAATTCCGCCTTTGCATCGGTAGCAAGGTCAGCGGTAGTTGCGGTCTTTGCGTCACCGGTGGACTTTCCGACGCCGCGGTCGTCACAGCGGAGCACGGCGATTCCCTGCCGGGTCAGGTAGTCTGCCAGCACCAGGAACGGCTTGTGTCCAAAGACCTCTTCGTTGCGATTCTCCGGACCGGAGCCGGTGATGAGGACTACAGCCGGAAACGGGCCGCCCGAGTCGGGTTCGGTCAGGGTTCCGGCGAGAGTGATGCCGGCGGCCTTGTTTTCGACCGTGACTTCCTCTTCCTTGTATGGGTACGGGGGCTTCGGCTCCTGCGGCCGGTTCGCCTGTTCGACCTTCTCGATGCGCTTGAGCACGAGCGGGAGGGTTGTGCCTGCCTGGGTCCAGGTGCCCTCGATGGTGCTGTCGTTCTTCAAAGTTCCCTCGAACCCGCCGGCTATGCTCTTAACCGCGAGCTTCAGCCTCCCGTTGGTGAATGAGCAATCATCGACCGGAATGCCGGTAGCGCCCTGGTCCGGGCTGTCGAGGGTCGCTGAGAGCTTACCGTCGTCGCCCTTGTTGATATGGAACACGACCCGGAGTTCGGTCCCCGGTACTTTGAGTGTGCCCTGCCAGAGGCCGGCGACCCCCTTGGCCGGGCCTGCCTTGCAGCCAGTGACGGGCAACAGCATACACACCAGAACCGGAACGAGGATACTTGCGAGCCAGCGCGACTTCGATTGTTTCATAGCCGCATTCTAGACCCCGCCGGTTCGGTAGTCAAGCTGCTGCCCGGATGGGCAGCACGGGGGGGGCAGGCTATGACCGGCTCACGGCCTCGCGCAGGACGGCGATGTCTATCCGCTTCATCTGCGTCATTGCCTCGGCCGCCCTTGCCGCACGGTGCGGTTCCGGATCGACGAGCAGCTCCATCAGCGCGTCAGGAATCACCTGCCAGGAGACGCCGAACCGGTCCTTCAGCCAGCCGCCGGCGCTCTCCTCGCCGCCGCCCGCCAGCAGTCGTTCCCAGTAATAGTCCACCTCGGCCTGGTCTCTGCATCGCACCAGCAGTTGGGATGTCTCGGGCGGTCTATAAACCGACCCCCCGCCCAGAAGCATCACGTCCTGCCCGTCGAGACGTACGGCCGCACTAGCCACGCTCCAGGCGTCGGCGGGCGACCCATCGGGATGGCGGCTGACACCCACGACCCGGGAATCCTTGAAGACAGAGGCATAGAACCTGGCTGCGTCTTCCACTCCGCCCGAAACCCAAAGGAAGGGCATCAGCCGTATCCTCGGCGTGCCCGCGACATCCAGACTGGCCGCAGGCAAGGTGCCTTCAGACTTCGCTGTCACGGTTTCGCTCTCGGCCGTTTGCGGCGTGCCGATGAGTGGGGCATCGGGCTCGGCCGGCGGCGTCGGAGCAGCGGGCTGCTCGGGCTGGGCTTCGCCGGCGACAGCCGTTCTATCCTCCTCGGCACGGGGGACAGCTTGGGGCTCGGCCACCGTTACGGGGATGACAGGCTGCACGGCTGCCGCCTCGCTCGCGGGCATTGAGACTGGCTGCTCGACAGGTAGCGGGACCTCCGGCAAGGCGGCCGGCAGCGCGGCATCAGGCTTCAGTGTCGGGACCTCGCCGGCAGCGGGCATTCCTTTCTCTTTTGCGGAAGCGCCCGCCGTCGCGTCTTGCTCATTCGCGGCAGGAGTTGCATCGGCCTGAACCGGCGCTGGAAGGGTCACCGGCTGCACTGCCGCAATCTCACCCAGCGGCGGCAGGCCCTGCTTCTCCTCGGCAATCGGGACACCGAGCATGGCCGTGGGCTCAGACGCGACAGGCTGCGCCGGCGCGGTTCCGCTGGCTGCCGTGGTATGCTCCTGTTGTTCGGGAGCGTCGGGCTGAGGAAGCGCTGGCTGAGTCGTTTCTATATGCGGTGCAGTTTTTTCTTCCGAGGGAGTCGGGACATCGGGTTTGGCCGGCTGCGCTGGGGTAGCCGGCTGCGGGGTTGCGACGTCGCTCACGGGCGTTGGGCCCTGCTCCTTGGCGATAGGGGAAACCTCGGACTGAACCGGCGGCGCAGGAATGACAGGCTCCACCGGAGCCGCCTCGCTGGTCGGGGTCGGTTCTTTTCCGGTTGCCGGAGTCGGAACCTTGGTTTCGACCGGCGTGGGGGGAGTGTCCAAGTGCGGGGTTATTGTCTTGGCCGCGGGTGTTGAGTTCGGTTCCGCATCGGGACGCTGTGCCTCTGGCCTGACCGGTGATGCCGGACGAACCGGTCTGGTGACTGCAATCCTGCTCGCGGGCGTCAGGTCCAGTCCTTCTACCGGGCTAGAAATGTCAGAGGAGGCGACGGGTCTCGGGGGCTGCGCGGTCGTGGCGTCACTTGGGGGTGTCGGGCCCTTCTTGCCGGCCTTGGCCGGTGGTCTTGCGGGCTGGACGGGCGCCGGCACAAGGTCTCCACATTCGGCGCGCGCGGCGGCCGACAGCCCGCTGACCTCGTTCCTCACCTTAGCCGCATACTCGGCGTCCTGTCCCCATTCGGAGTCCGGTCGGCCGCTGAGGAGCGCAAGACACGCCTGCTCGGTCGTCAGGAACCGCTTGCGGGCGACCTCGTCGGATGGCGACTGCTTTAGCGTGTCGTAGGCGGCCTGCAGCCGGACATAGTGGTTCATGAGCTGCGTCCACGCTCTCCGCGGGTCGGCATCGGGCTTCTGTGAACGCGCGAGATTGAAGTTGAAGAAGAGAAACACTGCCAATCCCAGCATCAGCGTCAGCGTGAACCACATCGGCAGACGCAGAATCACCGACAGGACCGGCAGACCAACGACAACGGCCACCCGCAGCAGCGAAGAGCGCCGCTTAGTGCGCCCCGCGGGTGCCTGCTCAGAGCCAGACGTATCACTTACCGGCACTTAGCCTCCTCAAGCGAATCTCGACGGATGGACCAGCGACAACGGCCCGTCGCTCGTTCGACTTCACCAAGTCGGTTGCATTGTAGGACTAGCGGACTGCTATGTCAACGGTCCGGAAACGCCAGATGCAATCTCGGAACCGCGGGGCCGTTCCCGGGGTCCTCGCACATTTCCCACTCCGGCGTCTGACCGCAGACCCGGCCTCGGCGCCCCGGTGATTTGAGCCTCGCGCAAGCAGGCGGCCGGCAGAGAACATCAGCGACTGGCGATTGGAGGTTGACTGACGGGTACGGATGTCAAACGGTTGCCTCCTTGGGCGAGGCGACTGGAACCGACCATCCCCGGAGGCTCTTCAACTACGTATCCCATGTATCGGTATGCCCGAAGACGATTCCGGTACATCTTCAGAGTCATCGCGCAACTTGTGTCAACGTAGTCGTACACGAGAACATCCTTCTTTCCCGCGCTTGGCCGCTGCAATCTCCCTGCATACTGGACCAGTCGTCCCTTGAACGAGATGGGCAGGGCCATGAAGAGTGTATCCAGTGCCGGCAGGTCAAATCCCTCTCCAATCAGCGATGCGGTCGATACGAGACAAGCCTTCTGTTTCTCTTCGATTGCCGTACGCAGCTCGGACATCATCCTCTTTCGCTCGGGCAAAGGCACTTCCCCGTCCAACCTGAACATGCGAATGTCGGCCCCGCTGCTTTGCCCCTGGATCGCCTCGCAGAGCGACTGCAGGTGTTCTTTCCGGTCGGAGATCACGAGCGGTACCCTGCTCTCAAGGAGCGCTCGTACCACGTCGCCGGCGATCATCTCGGTCCGCGCGGCGTCCCTGACAAGGTAATGCCAAACAACGTGAAACGCGGCCATGGGGCCAGCTTCCTCAGGTATGCTGAATCCTGTTTCACGGACCACCACTCGCTTCGGCACGTCACCAATTTCCAGCGTCCGGACCTCGTGGCGGATCGGCCCGCACTGGAATTGAATTATCTTCTGAAGTCCGTCCTTGCGGTAGGGCGTAGCCGTAAGCCCCAGCACGAATCTCACCGGCAATTGCTTAAGCACCTGTTCGAAGGACAGTGCCGGTATGTGATGGCATTCGTCCACGATGACCTGTCCGTAGTGTGGAAGGACATCGCTGAGGGCGGAGGCACGACTCAGTGTCTGGAGCATCGCGATGTCCACCCTGCCGGTCGCACGCTTCTTGGTCCCCGACAGCAAGCCTACTTCTTCTTCGGCCACGTTCAGGAACTGCGAGAGTCTGCTGCGCCACTGCTCTACCAGCGGCTGACGGTGCACCAGGACCAGTGTGGGTGTTTTGCGCGCCGCCACCAGCGCGCACGCGACAACCGTCTTTCCGGCTCCCGGCGGGGCCACGAAGACCGCGAACTCGTGCTTTTCCAGGGCATGCACGGCTTCCGTTTGCTCGGGTCTGAGTGTGCCCTGGAATTCAACAAGCATTCGCTTCAGATGCTGCCGCTCATCGGTTACGCGCACCCTGGCGCCTGCGGAACTCAGAATCCGAACGGCTCCGTCGAGGACTCCGCGAGGCAAGACGAGTCGGTCGGCCTGCAATTCGCCGCTGAAGACTATCCGGGGATGCGGATACGTCGGCAGGCGCATCCGATTCAGTTTGTAGAACTCCGGATTAGGAAACGCAGCAAGCCGTTTCAGACGGCCAACCAAACGGGACGGGATTCCGCCCAGCGGGATGGCTATCTGCGAACTGAGTCGAATGGCGACAGGTACGCCTGCCATCCGTGGCTCGGATTCGTCTTCCCTGGGGATGACCAGGCAGTCCTCGATGGGCGCGCCTGACACGGTGTCTTCCGGCCCACCGTCGCGGACCACGACCGCGCCCGTCGCGCCGGCCTGATGGATGACCGATTCAACGTCGGCGGAGCTGAGACGGCGAACCTGCGAAAGATACTGCCACTGGTCCGGCAATGGTTCAAGAGCCGAGGTCAGAAACACGCTGTTTCCCTTTTCTCTCGGCACCCTCTGCAGTGGCAGCGCTATGAGATTTCCGAAACCGCCTTTGGGCAGGAAATCCTGATTCGGGAAGAACCGGTCGAAGCTCCCGAATCCCATCAGTGGCGACCGGTCAACCGTTCGCGCAAGGATCAACGTCCCGAGCTGCCGCGCGAGTCGCGCCGGCACCGGTTCGCAGAAGAAAAGCCAGGCATGAGCGCCGTTCCCGGAGCGCGATCTCTCGACCGCCACATCCACTCCAAGCTCGGCCCCGGTTCGTTGATATGCCAACACGTTCTCTTGCCATCCCTGCCCGTCGAAGTCACACGCAAGGAAGATGCATGTGTCGTCGGCCCGAATGGCATAAGTCCCTATTGTGCAGTTGCCCCGAAGGTGGGTTTCGGCGACCTCGTTGTCCAACGGCAGAAAAGCCCGGCCAGGGCACTCGGAGCATTTCACCTGCGGTTTCTGACAGACCCCACGAACCCACTCGTTTCGACACGCCGGCGCATAGCCCTTCGTGCCCTTGCGCGAGTTCTCCCATAGCCTTGGGAACACGTCGAGCCGACAACCAAACAAGCAGAGGAACAGAGCCACCCGGTCTTCGGCAGTTGCTGGAACCTCTACCGCCGCAGGCCGTCCAAGTGGCTCAACATCCTGTGACGAGTCACGCTTCAGCGCTTCAAGCCGCTCCGTCAGCGCACGCCGCTCGGCGTCAAGCAGTCTCAGCCGCTGCTCCAGTTCGGCCACCTCCGCCTGATGCTCAGCCATTAGGCCTGCCCTTCACGTCCAGGCGTTTCTTCCGCGATATTCTGTACCCATGACCGCGCTGCCTGGTCCATCTGGTCGTGAGTTCGGCTGCGTGAGCTTACGTACCGGTCGCAGAACCTAACGGTCACGTCGTAGATGAGCTGGGCCTTCCGGAAACTCACCAGCTTCCGGTACCCACCGTACCTCGGAATCAGCGGCTCAGGCATCGTCATGTCAATCCTGCTTGACCAGACTCGCCATCCTGTCTCTTATCGCCTCGACGTGGGCGCCCCGCGTTGTTCACCGCCATTCCGTGCGGCGCTTCAGTATTTCGGTTATCAGTCCGTTGACTGCGTCTTCGATGCCGGGCGGCGCGGCGTTCACCATGATTGCGAGCGCGAGATCGCGGTCCAGGAAAACCAGTGCGGTGCAGTAGAACGTGCCGGCACTGCCGTTGTGGAAGCTGACCGGACGGCCCTCGTACTTCCCTTTGACCCAGCCAATCGAGTAGCGGACAAGAGTGTCTCCGCAGGTATGCAGGAACCGGCAAGTCGCCGACCGGATGACGGTGTCACGCCCGCTTAGCCCGAGCAGGTTGACCTGGAGAAACCGGGCGTAGTCGCCAATCGACATATTGACGTCGCCGGCTGCGGCACAGACGTCCGGCATCCGATACTTCTCGTGCGGGTCGTGAGGAACGAGCTGGCCGTTCACCGCGTCACAGTAGTGACCCCAGGGTTGTGTAGCTTCGTCGAAAGCCGGCCAGCCGAACCGACCGTCGATCCCGGCGCGAGCGAACAACTCGTCGGCCATCAGTTGTTCCCAGCTTCTTCCGGCCGCCCGCTCAAGCATCGCCGCCGCGACCGCGAAGCCACCGTTCGAGTATCGATATCCGAGCACGGTGTCTGGACTGACCGGTGGCTGCCGCAGAAGCCAACCGGCAAATGCCAGGCGCCGTGAACCGATATCTCCCTTAAATGCTGCGACCGGCTTGAACTCGGCGCCCGACATCATCGGCACTATTCCAGCTCGGTGAGTAAGGAGGTCGAGAAGCGTCTTCTTCCGGTATGCCGCGCGAGCGCTGGACTTGAATCTGGGAAGCGCGTCAACAATTCTTGTGTCCCAGCTTATCAGGCCTCGCTCAACCAGGGCGGCCGCCACGAATCCGGTCATCGCCTTGGTGTTGGATCCCAGGTGAAATCGGTCGTCGAGCCGGACCGAGTCGTCGGTACCCAGCCGTCTGATGCCGACGGCGCCAATCTCGAGAACTGAATCGCCGGTCACCACCGCCGCAGCGACTGCCGGCAGCCCGTACTCGCTCCGCCAGCCAGCGAGTTGATCAAGAAGTGCACGCGAGCCATTCCCTAAGACTGTCCCGGCCGATAACAGCAGCAGAGCCACCGCGAGCGCTAATGTCCCGACCACAGGGTGAATTCCGGGCAACCGTTGTGCCTCGCAGTCAGGAAACGGGACCTTGCGGTTCTGGTCGAAGTGGTCAACCAGCCGTTTGACGGCGTCGGGTGTGGTTCCCATTGCGCCTGAGCATATGTCAGCAGGGCTGGAAGTCAAGGCCAACGCCCGGATGACCAGCGGGGGTAAGTTCAATCATTGGATACAAGCCCGCGAAGGCGTGAAGCCGCCTAACCTCCTGAAGAATCGAGCGCTAGGTCGCATTCCCGAAAGTCCACACCCCCGCCCGGGGGATAGCCCTCCCAGTTGCAGTCGAGATCGCTCTGACGGTTGTCTACGGAGTCGTTCTCCCGGTTGCCTGCACTGCTATCCTGTCCGTTGCTTCCTCCGCAGTTCGGCCCGCTGCTCCGCCGGTTGCTCACCCCGTTGTCCTGACGGTCGTCCCGCAGGTTGTCCGGACCGTTGCGGCCCGAGTCGTTCTCCTCGTTGCTCTCCTCGCAGTTCCGAACACTGCTCCGCCCGTTGTCAGGAGAAAAGCCGTTTGAGCTGCTCTGAGGGTAGCTCAGGCCGATGTTCTGTCGGTTGTTCGCAGGACTGCGGCCTCAAGTGCCTTCCGGGCCGCTAGTGCAAGGTGCCGAAGTTGTGTATAATCTGCGGGCAGCAATCTAGCAGAGGAGAGCATGATGCGTACTGTTGTCTTCCTGGTATGTCTGTTCGGCGCGGCCGGCATGCTGCCGGCCGCGAATATCCTGCCGAATTCGTCGTTCGAGAACTGGCTGTTTGGAATACCGGTCGGCTGGCTGACTTCCCAACTGCTCTACCCGGGTTCGGCGGTACAGGATTCGGTCAGCAGCCACACCGGCATCTGCAGCGTGAAGCTCACCAGCACTGATACGGCGGCGTTCGTCACGACTGCCGTCGCGGTCACGCCCGGTCGCAGCTATTACTTTTCCGGGTACGCGCTGGTGGCGGGGACTCTGGGCGGTTCGTTCGCGCTTTTGTTCCTGACGGCGCAGGGAGACACTCTGGGCAACCCCGTGCTGCTGCCGGTCTACTACTCAGGGTCTGAATACCATGAGTACAATACCTGGGTGACCGCACCCGAATCCGCCGCCGGCCTGGCGGTTGCGTTCGCCACTCTCGCCGGACTGGAGGCGAACATAGATGACATGACCCTGGACGATACCACGTCGGGCGGCGTCGAGGAATCTCCGGCGCTTGCGCGGGTGGCCGGTACTGGCCCGCGCAAGGTCCTTTCCGTCGCCGGGTCTTCGGACTTCGCTGCCGGCCCGGCGGCTTCGTACGATGCTATCGGACGCCGCGTGGCCGGCCGGCCGCGCAGCGGCGTCTACTTTGTGATGCCAGAGAGGTAGGCGCGAATGGCAACGGTTGAGTTCTACGTCGAGGAACGCGACGGCGGGTTCGTCGCCCGGTCGTCGTGCGGCTGCATCATGACCGAGGCGGCGACGCTGGAGGAGCTCTACACCAACGTGCGCGAGGCCGCGGCGTGTCACGCCGAGGAGTGCTCGCAACCCCGGGCAATCAAGCTGCGGTTCGTGAAGGTCGTGCGGGAAGAGACAATTACGCCGTGAAGCTGCCGCGGGATGTCTCGGGCCAGGACCTCGCGCGCCGGCTCAGGCCATTCGGCTATGATGTGACCCGTCAGGTGGGCAGCCACATGCGCCTTAGCACGCAGGAACGCGGAGTACACCACGTGACCATTCCGGCCCACGATGCGCTGCGCGTCGGCACGCTCGAGTACATCCTGGACAGCGTTGCCCATCATCTAGGGTTGAACCGACCGGAGTTGACGCTCAGGGTCTTCGGAGCGCAGTGAGCCTGCGCGGCGCGCTGCTGGCCTGGATTGGCCTGATGGGAGTCGCCGCGACCGCAGCCGTTTTCATCCTGCTGCGGTTGTTCCCGCGCGCCTTCGCCGAAAACGGGCCTTCGGTCGTCTGGCCGTGGCGTCGAGATGCGGCCGGGCCCGCGCGGGTCAGAAGTTGGCTGCTCCTTATTGTTGCCATCGTCTCGGTTTCGGTCGCAGTTGTCGGCATCGTCTTCGTCCTGCTCTAGCTTCGCCAGTTCGCCAGTCTTCATGTCCTTGTGGCGGATTCCCGCCCCGGATTCAGCAGACGCACGTGCCGTTTGCGCAAGGCTGCCATTCGAGTAGCATCTTCGGCCTTGGTACAAGAGCGACGTCTCAGCTACGTTGACCTTTCCGGTCATCTCGGTCGCGCCATCTGGCAGATATCCTGGCCGGTGATGATCGGCCAGGTTCTCTATACGATGCTGACCGTGGTCGATATGTTCTGGGTCGGCCGGCTGGGTCCCGCTACGGTCGCTGCGGTCGCGCTGGCCGGGTCGGTGCTCGGCGTGCTCTATTCGCTCGGCCAGGTCTTTGCCGTCGGCGTTCTCGCTACCGCGTCACGTGCAGCCGGGGCCGACAGCAAGACCGGTGTCCGCGAGAGCCTGCGTCACGGGCTGGTCCTGTCCGTACCATTCTCGGCCCTGCTCGCCGTGGTCGGCGCGCCGCTCGCCGGCCTGATCCTGCGCTGGTTCGGCGCGGCGCCCGAAGTCGTAGTGGCCGGGCGTGCGTACCTGGCGATTCTCCTCGCGGTGCTGCCCGGCTTCTTTGCCGGCATGATTCTCTACTCGGGGTTCCAGGCTCTGGGAGATACCCGGACGCCGATGCTGATATCGCTCGCCACCAACGTGGTGAACCTGGTACTCGACCCGATCATGATCTTTGGCTGGCTCGGCGTCCCGCGGATGGCGGCGGCAGGCGCGGCGTGGGCAACCATCATCTCGCAGTCCGGCGGGCTCGTGGCGATGGCGGTGATTCTGCATCGGCAGGGTCTCCTGACGCTGCGCGGGCCGGTACGAATCGGCGCCGTAAAGACGATCTTGAAGATTGGGGGACCGGCCGGCCTCCAGGCAATCACGCGGCCCCTGACCGGCATGCTGATGTTCGGCATCGTGACCCGCTTCGGTACTGCAGCAACCGCGGCCTTCGGCATCGGGCTCAGGCTGCTGCAACTGATGTACATCTACCTTGGCGGGCTGGCGTCGGCCGGGCAGACCCTCGTGGGTCAGAGCCTCGGGCAGCGAAAACCGGAGCTTGCACTTCAGGTCAGCCGGCGTGTGCTGGCGATTGCCTCCCTGCTGCAGCTTGCGGTGATGCCGGTGCTGTTCCTCGCCGCGCCACTGCTGGTTCGGGTGTTCAACTCCGATTCAGACGTGGTGCGATACGGCACCGAGTACCTGCGCGTGCTCACGCCGATGCTCGTCGTGCTCGGGCTGTCGACCGCGTGGGACAGCGCGCAACGGGGAGCCGGAGCGACCCGAAACCCGATGGTTGCCGCGCTCGTCTCCAACTGGATGGTCAAACTCCCGGCCGGGCTGCTTTTCGCCCGCGCCATGGGGCTCGGAGTCATCGGCGTCTGGCTTGGTATCGGTCTCTCGATAGTCATGGAGGCCGGGATACTGGCAATTGGCTACTACCGGAATCGATGGATACACAACGTGGTCGAGTGGGAGGGCGTGTGAGGAAATCCAAACGAATTCAGAAGTCAGAAGGCAGAATGCATAAGGCAGAAGTCAGGGTCTCGGAGGGCCTAAAGCCGCCAGCCGTCAGTCGTAAGCTGTTCGTCCGGCCGGTGACGATGGCGGACAAGCCTGCGGTCCTGGGGGTTTCGTCGCGTATCTGGGAAGGTAACGACTACGTGCCGCTTTTCTTCGACCGCTGGGTGAAGGAAGGCGGATTCTGGGCGGCCGAGTTGCGAGGACGATTGGTCGGATACGGCAAGGCCACGCAGTTATCGTCCGGAGAATGGTGGCTCGAGGGGTTGCGCGTCGATCCGGATTGTCGGAGGCGGGGGATAGGGAAGGAGCTATCGCGCCAGGTGGTGGAAAGGACGCTCGACCTGCGACCAGCCTCGCTCCGTCTGGCGACCGCCGATGTGAACCATGAATCGCTCCACATCATCGAGACTGTGATGAAGTTCAAGCCATTCGCGCAGTACCGTTTCTTTGTTGGTGAGCCCGCAGAGCCGTTCTCCGGTGAGCGACTCGCGAGGCCTTTGGCGGCGGAGGTGCTCGATTACCTGAACCGGAGTCCGGAACTCAGCGCAAGCAAAGGCCTGCTTGTTTACACGTGGCTGTTCCGGACTCTCGACCGGCGGTATGTGGCCGAGTTGGTGAAAGCCGGATATGTGCTGGGATACCGGTCCGGCAAAAGCCTGGCCGGAGTGTTAGTGCTCAGACCGCACCGGTATCATGGCAACGACCTCGACATCTCTTTCGCAGGTGGAGATAAGAAGGCGCTCGCGGCCTTCGGTTCCTTCATATCGCGAGTAGCGTGCGACTGCGCCACGAAGAACATCAGCGGCATGGCGGCGAGTGAGGAGATGGCGGCGGCGTTCACGTCTCTTGGTATGAAGCTGCATCCGCACATCAGCAGGGTTCTCGTCTACGACTATCCGATTTGACGTCCATGTCCTGGGGACGAAGTCCGACCGGCGACTCAGATTCGGCACCGCCTTAGCCGAGCGAGGTCGGCCCGCGCTGTTTCTCTGACCCAAGAGAACGGCCGGGCGCATGGTTAAATACGCCCGGCCGGAAACGCCTGAGACTACTTGACCTCGGCGAAGCGGGGCTTGGCGAACACGACCCGACCGACGTCGGTGTCCAGCCCGCCCTGGATTACGACCTCCATTTCCTGGCCGACGGCGTTAGAGCCTCCGGCCACAACGACCTTGATTCCGCCCTCAAGGTAGCCGATGCCTTCATCCGATTCCTTGCCCTTTTTGGCAATCCGGACACGGATTTCGTTGCCCGGCAGGTAGGTTGGCCGGAAAAGGTTGTAGATTTCGGTCGTGGTGACCGCGTTGCCGGCACCGACGGCTGTCTTCAGGTCCGGGTCGGCGGTGACCAGCGTGGCCTTGTTCTTGCGCACCGCCGCCAGGAGCAGGTCTTTCTTGAGCAGGGTCCTTTCGAGCTTAACCGTCACGCCGGGAATGGCCTTGAGTCGTTCGATTGTCTCCCAGGCGCGGCGCTTTGCGTGATCGTTTCCGCCCTTGTCGGTCGGCTTTTCAGGCTCAGGCAGGAGCAATTTGCCTTGCATCAGGCCAAACGCGACGAAGTCTGCGATGCGCGGGTCGGTCAGTGTTTCATAGTCGATGACGTACGTTTTCTTGTTGCCGAAAAGCATTACTCCTCCGCCCCGGGCAGGTACCCGGAGGCGTACGACCGGAGACCGGCGAACGGGACCGGGCGAAGCCAGAAGCTTGAAGCGAGATTGCAGAAGCTGGAGTGTTTCGAAGCTCTGCCTTCCGGTTTCTGAGTTCTGAGTTCTGAATTGTCCGTTCGGTTCTCGGGTCGCTACTGGTTATTCCGGCGCGGACGGATGAGGAATCACGCCCGAAGTCAGAAGGCAGCGGATTCTGAACTGCTGCATTCTGCATTCTGGTTTCTGACTTCTGAATTCGTTTGTGCCGCATGACGCGTCGGTGGTCCGGTGCAGGCGCGCTAGAATTCAGGAACTTCACCGAGCGCCTCGCGGACCGTATCAACTGGCTTCAGTTCTGCCCCGGCAACGTGCGTTCTCTTGGTGACGCCGCGCCGGGGTACGATTACATTGGTGAATCCAAGCCGTGTCGCTTCCGCGATGCGCGATTCGGCGCGGGCGACCGAGCGGACCTCGCCGCCCAAGCCGACCTCGCCGATGAACACCGCGTTCTGGGGCAACGGCTGATTGCGGATCGAAGACGCGAGCGCCGCGATGACCGCGAGGTCGGCCGCAGGCTCCTGGATCTTCAGGCCGCCGGCGATGTTGACGAAGATGTCCTGCCCGGCGGCTGAGATTCCGGCCCGGCGCTCGAGCACGCAGAGGAGCATACTCAGGCGCCGCGCGTCGAACCCGGTGGCGACGCGCTGCGGCAGGACAAAGGGCGTGGACGCGGCGAGCGCCTGGATCTCGACGAGCAGGGGCCGGGTGCCTTCGATGGTTGAAACGACCGCCGACCCGGAGACGTCCGCTCGGCGGCCGGAGAGAAAGAACTCGGAAGGGTTGGCGACTTCGGCGAGACCGGACTCGGTCATCTCGAAGACGCCGATTTCGTTGGTCGAGCCGTACCGGTTCTTGGCGGCACGGACGATCCGGTATTGCTGGAACCCCTCGCCCTCGAAGTACAGCACGGTATCGACCATGTGTTCGAGGGTGCGGGGGCCGGCAACGGCGCCGGACTTGGTGACGTGGCCGACGATGAACGTAGTCACCGTTCTCGACTTGGCGAGCCGGAGCAGTTCGGCCGTGCATTCGCGTACCTGGCCGACCGAGCCGGGGGCGCTCGTGAGGCTTGAGCGGAACATCGTCTGGATGGAATCGACAACGAGCAGACCGGGCTGGATTTCCTCGGCCGCGGCAAGAATCTCATCGAGGTCGATTGCGCACAGAATGTAGATGCTTTCGGCGCTCGCGGACAGGCGCTCGGCCCGCAGGCGGACCTGCTCAGCCGATTCTTCACCGGTGACGTAGAGCACCTTGGTGCCGGCCTTGGCCAGCTCGTTGCAGACCTGCAGGGTGAGCGTGGACTTGCCGATGCCGGGCTCGCCGCCGATGAGGAGGAGCGAGCCGGGGACGAGGCCGCCGCCGAGCACGCGGTCGAGCTCGCCGATGCCGGTTGAGCTGCGCCTTGCCGATTTGGACTGGACCTGGCTGAGCTTGACCGGGCGGGCGCCGGTCGTCGAGACCCGGACGCGCTCGTTCACCTTGCCCGCGCGCCTCGTCACTCGTTGTTCCTCTACCAGCGTGTTCCACTGGCCGCAGGACGGACAGCGGCCAAGCCAGCGCGGTGTCTCGAACCCGCAGTTCTGGCAGACGAACACCGATGATTTCATGCGGGGCGAGGGCGGGGGACGAGGGCAGAAGCCAGCAGGCAGGAGTCAGAAGGCGGAATGCCGAAAGTTGTCAGCCGTGGGCCGTTAGCTGTCATCATTCCGGCAGTGCGTCTTCCGCTTCTTCCCCTTCGGATGGCGGTGGCGGCTCGGGGAGTTCGTCGCCCATGCGGTTCTCAAATCGCATGCAGTCGGGGAGGAAGACGAGCTTCAGGGTGTCAGTTGGGCCGTTGCGTTGCTTGGCGATGATGAGCTCGGCCTCGCGCTCGGTATTCGGGTCCAGTTCCTCGCGGCGTTTGTAGGCCGCCTCGCGGTAGAGGAACAGGACAACATCCGCGTCCTGCTCGATGGCCCCGGACTCGCGCAGGTCGGCAAGCATGGGACGCTTGTCCTCGCGACGTTCGGGCGAGCGGGAGAGCTGGGAGAGGACCACGACCGGAACGTTAAGCTCTTTGGCCATGGCCTTCAGCGCGCGGGTGATGTCGGATATTTCCTGCTGGCGATTGGCTTCGCGGCGACGGTTGGTCGCCTCCATGAGTTGCAGGTAGTCGACGACGACCATGCCGAGCGGCTGTTTGGACCGGAGCCGGCGGGCACGAGCTCTCATATCGAGCGCGGTCAGACCGGACGAATCGTCGATGTAGATCCTCGCGTCGTTGAGGTGGCCCAGCGATGCAGCGAGACGCGTGCGCTGGCGCGGGGTCAGCATCCCCCGCCGAAGGGCGTGCATGTTGAGGCCCGCTTCCGCGCACATCATACGCTGGGTGAGGGCTTCAGCCGACATCTCCAGGCTGAACACCGCGACCGGCACCGGCTGCCGGGTGTTGGCGCGGGAGGCGATATTCAGGGCCAGCGCCGTCTTGCCCATGCCGGGACGGCCGGCGATGATGATGAGCTCGCCTGGCTGCAGACCGCTCGTGCGCTCGTCAAGCTCGGTGAAGCCGGTTTCGACACCGGTTATCATCTTCTTTTCGCCGATTGCCTTCTCGACGCGTTCCATCTCGACATTGAGCAGCTTCTTGAGCTCCGAGAATTCCTTCCGGGACCCGGCCTGCTGGATTTCGAATATCTTCTGTTCGGCTTCCTCGACCAGGTCGTCAGCGCGACGGGACTCGTCGTAGCTGGCCTGGACAATCTCCGTCGCGGTGGTGATGAGCTGGCGCTGCACCGATTTCTCGAGGACGAGTTTGGCATGCTCCTCGCAGTTCGCGGTGGTCAGGACTCCCTCAAGCAGGTTGGACAGAAAAGTCTGTCCGCCGACCGCGTCAAGTTCCTTCATCCGCTTCAGCTCGCCCGAGACGGTGACGACGTCAGTGGGTGAGCTGTGGTCGAACAGCGTAAGGATTGCCTCGTAGACTCGACGGTGGGTTTGCAGGTAGAAGTCGGCGGGCCGCAGATACTGCATCACCGTGGTTACGGTCTCGGGGTCGAGCAACATCGCACCGAGGACCGCCGCCTCGGCCTCAAGTGCCTGCGGCGGCTTGCGGAGCGAGGATTCCGGTGCGGGCTCGGGGTTCATCGGTCTGTCCTCCGCGCGAGCAACTCCGCGATTTCCGCCACCAGCAATCGCGCGAAATCCGGCTTGGACATAGGCTTGAGGCCACGCAGATTGCCGGCGCGCGCTACTAGCCTTGCCTTGATCGTGCCGGAGCCAGCGGTGCTGAAGGGATTGGCGACAATGAGGTCGAGTTGTTTCTCTTCGAGCTTGGTCTGGGCTCGGGCTGGAGAGTCGTCGAGCGAGAATCCGACCACGACCGCGTGGTGACGGCGCCGGCTCACTTCTCTCAGGATGTCGGGCGTGCGCACGAGCCGGACGGTGAGCGCCGGGTCGTGGTGTTTGCCCTTCGCTGGACGCACCGGGCGATAGTCGGCGACCGCAGCGCACATCACCAGCACGTCGGTTCGGGGCAGTGCTGCGAGTACGGCGCGCAGCATCCTATCAGTCGTCCTTGCCTGCGTCACGGTCACGCCCGACGGCAGGGGAACGGACATCTCGCCGGCGATGAGGCGCACCTGGGCACCGGCGTCGATGAAGGCACGGGCGATTTCGATTCCCATCCGCCCGGACGATCGGTTCGTAATCACCCGGACCTGGTCGAGCGGCTCCTCGGTGCGGCCGGCGGTGACCACGACACGCACGCCGGAGAACAGGGGAGAGCGGCCAATCGCAGGTTCCTGCGCTGTAAGCGCGGCCCGGCACTGCTCGAAGATGGCAGCCGGCTCGGCCATCCTCCCCGGTCCGGAAGTGCCGCAGGCGAGTTCGCCCTCACCCGGAGATATGAATCGGTATCCAACTGCGGCCAACTGCCGGACATTCGTCGTCACCGCCGGGTTCTGCCACATGTTCGTGTTCATCGCCGGCGCAAACAGGACTCTTCCGTCCTGCACGGTCGTCTTGGGAACCGCGAGCAGGAGGGTCGAGAGCAGGTCGTCGGCGATGCCGGAAGCGAGCTTGCCGATAATGTTGGCGGTTGCCGGTGCGACGACCACGAGGTCGGCGGAGGTGGCGAGGTCAACGTGCTGGATTTCCGATTGCCGATTGCCGATTGGCGATTGCCGGTCAGGCGGACGTGATCTCGGGAAGAGCTCAAGCGCGACCGGGTGGCCGGTAAGGGCGCGGAACGATTCCTGGCCTACGAACTTACGGGCCGATTCGGTCATCACCGTCTGCACGTCCCAGCCGGCCTTGCGGAAGAGCCGCACCAGTTCCAGTGCCTTGTATGCGGCGATGCCGCCGGTTACTCCGAGCAGGACGCGGCGGGGCCTCGGCCCGAGAGTGTCGGGTGCCGGTTTGCCGCGCGAACGGGCGGCGCGGCGGACGCGCGGAGCCATGGTCAGGGCTGAGGGGCGACTAGAGCATCGGCTGCGGAACGAAGGGCATCCGGCTGATGGGCGGTTCCTCGAAGCCTTCGCGGGCGAGGGCTTCGATGTCCGCTTCGGTCATCTTCGCCCACTTGACCTGACCTTTGAGTGTCAGGTCGAGGGCATACTCATAGGGGCTGACCGGCAACTGGATTTCGTCTTTGTGCATCGATTCGATGACGCGCCGCGCCTCAAGCGCGGCGATGTTGACCGCCAGATACTTATTCGGGTAGCGGGTCTTAAGCGCTTCGGGTGAAGTTATTCTCATTTTCGTGGCCTCCTGCCTTCGGTTTGGGGCTTGGGACTTCGGGCGCGGGCGGTCGGACTCATCCGCGATGTTCGCAGCCGCTCGGCGCGGACAATCGCCAACACGTCGTCGACCGCGTGCTGCAGTCGGTCATTGACCACCAGATAGTCGAACTCGGGGATCGCCGCCAGTTCCGTCCGCCGGTCTGCCTCGCGCCGAGCTACTGCTTCAGCCGAATCGGTACCGCGACTGCGGAGTCGGCGTTCGAGTTCGTCCAGGTTCGGCGCGGAGATGAAGACACTGACCGTGCCCGGCAGAGCCCGGCGGCACGAGCGCATTCCCTGGATGTCGAGATCGGCAATCACGTCACGTCCGCGGCGGAAGCTTTCCACAATCGGCGCTCTCGGTGTGCCGTACCGGTGGTCGTAAACAACGGCACTCTCGAGCAGGCCGCCCTTCGATTCGAGCTGACAGAACTGCCTCTCCGAGTAGAAGAAGTAACTGCGGCCGTTCCTCTCGCCTGTGCGTCGCGGTCGTGTGGTGGCCGAAACCGAATAGTCGATATCGCGGCCTCGCTGAGCGACGGCCCGGCAGATAGTTGTTTTGCCGGCGCCAGAAGGCGACGACAGCACCACCAGGAAAGGGGAATGACGGATTTCGGACTTCGCAGTCCGGCGTTCGGAGTTCGCGCCTGCTTTACTCGACATTCCTCACTTGTTCCTTCAGCTTCTCGATTTCGCCTTTGATCTCGATGGCCCGGCGCGAGATGACCATGTCGCGGGCCTTGGCCGCAAGCGTGTCAGTCTCGCGCAGCATCTCCTGGGCGATGAAATCGAGCTTCTTGCCGGACGCGGACGATGATGTGAGCGCGCCGAGAAACAGTGAGCAGTGGCTCTTCAGCCGTACGCACTCCTCATGGATATCGACTTTCTCGCTGATAAAGGCGACTTCTTCAAGGATGCGCTTGGAGTCGGACTCGACGTTCAGGTCCCTGAGCTGGGCGAGCAGGTTCGCGCGTCGTTCCTTCAGGCGTTCCGGCACGCGCTGCTCGATGGCGCGGACCGCAGCGCGGATCTTGGTAATGCGCTTCCTCAGGTCGCGGATCAACGCCGTGCCCTCAGCCTGCTGCATCTTGACCAGTCGGTTCAGGGCCTGGGCGATAACCGCCCGGCAGCGGTGCCAGAGCTTGCCCTGGTCGGCATCGGCCTTCTGCGGAGAGATAATGCCGGGAACCGCCAGCAGTGTGTCGAGGTCGACCTCGCCCGGAATCCGGTATTTGGTCTTCAACTCGCGTGACAGCCGCAGGTAGTCGCGGACCATCCGATGGTCAAGCGCCAGGGTCGGGGCTTCCGCGCTCTCGTCGAGAGAAACCTGGAGCTGGATATAGCCGCGGCGGACGCGGCGGCGGACCATGTCGCGGACCTCGCCTTCGAAGGCGGCAATCTGGGACGGCAGCTTGGCCACCAGTTCCAGATACTTGTGATTGACCGAGCGGATGTCGACCACGATCTTCGAGTTCCACGGCGGCAGAATCGCCTCGGCCCGGCCTACACCGGTCATGCTCTTAACCACTGGCAGCACTCCTCTCCGAAGATTCAGGATACAAGGCGCGGAATTCGGGATGCAGGATCAGTGCGGTCGGTCGTCCTGCTTTGTCCACCTTGCATACTGCATCTGTCATGCTTCTTCCTCATCTTCCAGCATCAGGGTCACCGGTCCGTCGTTTACCAACTCCACGGCCATGTGCGCGCCGAACCGGCCCGTGCGGGTCGGCACTCCCAGATACGACAGCTCGGACGCGAACCGCTCGTACAGCTCTCTCGCCCGCGCCGGCTCACCCGCCTTTGTGAACGACGGCCGCAGGCCCCGGCTGGTGTCGCCGTAGAGCGTGAACTGCGATACGACCAGCGCCTGGCCGTGCGTATCAAGCAGCGACAGGTTCATCTTGCCGGCGTCGTCGTCGAATATGCGGAGCCGGCAAACCTTGGCAGCCATCCGGCGACAGGTCTCTTCACTATCTTCGCGGCCAACACCGACGAGGAGCAGCATCCCCGGTCCGATCTCGCCGGCGGTCTCGCTGCCGACAGTGACTTTCGCCCTCGTCACGCGCTGTAACGCCACACGCATCTCACCTGACTTCCAGCACCGCCTTGGCCACGGCTGAGCCGAAAGCGCGTGCCTGGTCCGAGGAAGCCGCAGTGATGATGTTCCGGTCGGCCACGACCCCTCGGAAGCTGTATCTTGCCCCGGCCTGCCGCAGCCAGTCCACGGTAGCCCGGTCGCGGAACGCCGTCGCCCTCCTGCCGGTGAGCACGCCGGCCCGGGCGAGGGTCACCGGCGCAATGCCGATCGCGGCCACGACCTTGCCGCTCGCCGCGAACTCCCGGCATCGGGCCTGGAGAAGCGAGTCATCCCAGTGCAGAGCAGCCCCGGACCCGCCGATGATGGCGATTCCGGAGTAGTCTTCGACCTTCACGTCCCGCAACGCCAGGTCGAGGCTCACTATCAACTGGCTCATGCTCACGGCCACGCTGCTGTCCGCCGAGACGAGCAGTGTTCTGACTCCTGCCTGGGATATGCGGCGCAGGGCAGGTTCGAACTCCTGTTCGTTGAACAACTGCTGCGGCAGATACACGAGGAGGGGCCTGGTCCCGGTGCTACTGGACAGGGGAGCAGGCTCAGCCGGTATCACCGGCGGCTGGCCGGCGACGGCCGCTGCCAGAACGACGGCAAACAGGATGCAACCGGTTGTTCTACGCATGTAACTCGACAGAGTAGAATATTCAGGAGGCGGGCAAAGTCAAGCCAGCCACCCGGAAGGATTTGTCGGCCGCGGTTATGATGAATGCCCACGGATGCGGTTCAACACGCAGTCTCGGGCCAAACGCGATGCAGCAACGGAGCCCAAAGAGGCGGGTTCCCGCCCGCCCGCATCTGCGATCCGGCGACCTGATGCGTAACGTCCAGGCAGCCTTGGTCGCAGGTAGTGGATGATGCGTGCCGGATTGGGGTCTTCCGGGACCCGCTGTCTTGACCGGGCTTGCTCGCCAACCTATGATTAGTTGTGAAGCCAGCCAGATACTGGACGCGGGACGAGAAGGTTCGCGGCCGGGTTGTCTGCCACCTTTGTCCGCACGAGTGCGTGATTGCCGAAGGCAAGCACGGACGGTGCCTGGGACGGCGAAACGTCGGCGGCGAACTGGTGGCTGCCAGTCACGGCGAGCTGGTGTCGATTGCCGTCGATCCGATTGAGAAGAAGCCGCTTTACCACTTTCTGCCGGGAAGCGAGATTCTGTCGGTCGCGACCTATGGCTGTAACCTTCGCTGTCCATTCTGTCAGAATGCGGAGATATCGCAGCAGGTGACGCCGTCGCGGCACGTGGAGCCGGACGAGCTGTTGGCGTTGGCCAGACGTCACGGCACGCCCTCCATCGCTTACACCTACAACGAGCCGTGCATATGGTTCGAGTACCTGATGGACGCGGGGAAGTTGATGCAGGCGGCTCGAATCAAGAATGTGCTCGTGACCAACGGGATGCTTAATCCCGAGCCGCTGGCTGAATTGCTCCCACTGATCTCCGCCATGAACATCGACCTGAAATCAATCCGGCCTGAGTTCTACCGCGACTACGTTCAGGGCGACCTGGGCACGGTACTCAACACCATCCGGACCGCGGCCAAGGCCTGCCACGTCGAGTTGACCAACCTTTTGATACCCGGCCGGAACGATTCGCCGGCCGAAATTGCCGAGCTCGTGGAGTTCGTCGCGGGCCTCGGGCGCGAAACGGTGCTTCACTTCTCGCGCTACTTCCCGCGGCACAAGGAAACCGAGCCGTCGACTTCGACCGAGACGCTGACGACAGCGGCGGCTATTGCCCGGGAAAAGCTCGACTATGTGTACCTGGGGAACATCGCTACCCGGCCCGAAGATCGGGATACCTTCTGCCCGAAGTGCCGCAACCGTCTCGTCGAACGCAGCGGCTATGCCGGACGTATCGTCGGTATCGAGGATGGGAAGTGCGCCAATTGCGGACGGCTCGCGGACTTCGTGCTGGCCTGAAGCAGCCCGAAACCTGATCTGGGCCTGGGTCCTTCCCGTCTTCCAGTCCCTTGTCCTTGGCACTTCGCACATGAGCTCATCCCGCGGGATGCCTGGGCGTACTTGATTAGCGCGACCCAACCGGTATCATACCGAACATGGCGCTGAATAGCCGGCCGCTGCACGCGGGAGGACGGTCGGTTGGCCTCCTGGTGCTGGCAGTGATCGTGGCCGGTATCGTCGGCAGCGTGGTCTCCTACTTTATGGCCGGGGTCTTTCCGCACGGGCCGGTTCGGGACTTCTTCTTCAAGTCGCTCGCCATCGGCATCCCGACGTTCACGCTCAACCTTGGGTTCGCCACGCTGACCTTTGGGCTGTCATTCGCGGTCACGACCGTCGCGGTGCTGCTGGTCGTCCTCGCGATCTACCTTTGGTACAAGTTCTAACTGAGCGAGGAGCGCTGAGCTAGGACCTGGATTCCGTAGAAAGAACCGGGGCGGGCAATTGCCCGCCCCGGTACGTTAGTGCGGCGGTTAGCGCTGGACTACGAGCTTCTGGGTCAGGCGGGTATCGCCGCTCTCGAGTTTGAGGAAGTAGATGCCCGCCGGCACCTGTCTGCCGTTCGCCGCCAGCCCGTTCCAGTGGGTAACGTACTGGCCGCGCGACCGAGTGGCATCCCAGAGGTTCGCGACGACTTCGCCGGTCACGTCGTAGACGCGGAGGCGGGTCGGCGCGGCGCCGATGATATTGTAGCTGATGCTCAGGCCGAGGTGCGTCGGATTCGGATAGGCTGTTAGCCAGGGTTTGGACAGGTCCAAGCCGTTGACTTCGGCCATCACGCCTTCGCGCTCCGGCTGAGCCGCGGTCAGAACCGGTGCGGAATCAGCCGCCGGCCAGTATTCCCAGAATTCGTAGGAACTCGAGCTCTTGAGGCAGAAGATGGTCGACTCGGCTTCGGCCAGTGCCGCTCCCATCTTGGGCCGCACCCGTCGGCCGCCGGCGGCCAGCGGAATATCGGTGCTGCGCTTCCAGGAGTCCGCGGCGAAGTTGTAGTGCCAGAATTGCTGCGTGTTGCCGCCTTTGAGCGCGTACAGCTTGTCGCCGAGGTCGCAGAGCGCTCCGCCGTTCTTAACCCGCTTTCGCGGATACAACCCATAGAAGGAGTTCATGTCAAGGGTTTCGGACCAGGCGTTGCGGAGGGGAGAGAAGCCGAAGACTTCGACCGTATTCGTGCCCTTCATCACGTAGACGACGCCGTTGAGATAGGTCATGTCCGAGCCGTACCGGCAACGGATACCGTAAGCTCCGCCGGGGATGTCCAGCGGTATGTACTTCCAGTACCAGACGCCATTGTTCTGGACGTAGACCGAGTCGTGCGGGTAGTACCAGGAGTCTTTGGCGATGTCGTAGCGCCCGAAGTAGAGCGTGCCGTTGCCCGGCATGCCGTAGACCGAGCCCTGCGCGCCTTCCTCAGCCACGTAGGTGAGGGCCGAGCCTCTTCTCGGCGCCCGGTAGGTCCGGTTGCTGTAGGGCCAGTCGCGATAGGTTATGACCATGTTCCGTCTGACGACCCAGGTGTCGGTGGCGATATCGTAGTAGTAGAAGTCGGGCCTGCCACCGCCTTTGATCGCCCAGATTCGGCCGAGCGTCCCGTGGTCAGGGTCAAAGGTGAAGTGGACGCCCTCGCGCGCCTTCCGGCCCGACGGATCGGTCGGCATCGGCTTGAGCGTGTCCCAGGAGTCGGTGGCGACGTCGTAGACCCAGAGTTCGTTGGTGTTGCTGCCCTTCATTGCGTAGAGCTTGTTCGTAGTCGGGGCGTAGCAGAGGGCCGCGTATTTCACCTTGCGCTTGCGCCAGGACGGCGGGATGTCGGCCCTACGCACCCAAGCGGAGGAATTGACGGACTTGGTGATGAGGTTGTTTGACGGGTCGACGTCCCCGACCATGTGGACCGAGCAGGCCGCCACGAACGACCCCATCGGCAGGATCGTATCGCGGAACGTGACCGTGGCGCTGTCGCCCGCAGCCAGCCCGGTGACAAGGACGTTGTCAGAGTAGAACGAACCGAGGTGCATGAAGACCCGGATTGAGTCGGAAACCGTGCCGACGTTCTGGATCTTCGCCTGCGGCGTAATCAGCCCCGGGAACTCGTAGCTGTTGGGCCGGATAATGGCCCGTGCGGCCGCGTCCCGGCGCTCGGGGAAGAACCTTACCGCCCGGCCGGGGCTCAACCGGTTCGACAGGCCGTTGACGTCGCTGGAGAGCGGCGGCACGGCGTACAGATAGCAGAGGCCCTCGGTACCGAGTTCATTCTCAATGCCGATCGTGGCGTTACGCGCGTTGTCGTAATTCAGGTCGCCGGTCTCGACATCCTTGTACTGGCAGACAACGGTTCCATTCTCGTGGAAGATGAACTGGAACGAGATGCCGTTCGACGTGTCGGCGCCGATTCGGGTCACATCCAGGTAGGTGACAACCATGTAGCGGTTGGGTGCGAAGCCGAACCAACGGTAGAAGATGTTGCCGTGGCCGAAGCCGGCTCCCACCGCGAGGTCGTCCCACCACGCGTAGACGCAGCGGTTGGGTACCTCAGGGGTCGGGATGGTATCGGCCGAGCCATTGAGGTCGCCGCCCGGATTCGTATTCCCGAGCGCGACCCAGCCGTTGGCCGACGCGAGCACGAAGTCGTAGGTGCTGTCGTAGTAGGGGAAGTGCATTCCCGGCTCAAGGGCGATGGCGGCATAGCTGTTGTCGCCGAGCTCGCCGAGCTTATTGAAGCCACTGGTGTCGATCCACGAGTAGACCGGCCCGGTGGTCGTATCGGAGTCAATCCAGTCGTAGCCGCCGGCACCCACGCCGGTGTGGGCACCTTTGAGCACGCCGACCGCGAAGCGCTTCTCGTCGTTCTGCGGAACCGGGTCAGTCGGCACCCGGATTACGACCGTGCAGCGTTCGGCCTGGACCGGTGTCCAGTCCGCGAAGGTCACGAGCGTATCCTGTCCCGGTGCCAGCGAGGCGAGAGTCTGGGTGTTGGTGTAGCACAGCCCGCCGACGTTGCCGATGATGTCACACTCGACCGTGACCGGCGCGACCGTCGTCGTGCCGAAGTTCTCGATTCGGCCTCGGGGTGTTATCGGCGCGTTGAAGGGTCGCTGGACGAAGTCATAGAGCGGTTGTTCAACGTGGAGGGTTCGCAGGTCAACTGCCGCGTGAGTGACCGGGTTGAGGTTCACCACCGCGCGGATCATGAAGTCGCCGGTCGACGAATCCGGCGTCATCACGCCGCTGCGGTATTTCCAGTAGCTCGCCAGCGGGTTGCGCATGCCGTCGGCCCAGAGGTACGGGCACTCCGGTGGTTCACCGACCTGCAGGTAGAAGACATAGAAGACCCCGTCCGGTATCTCGATCTGCTGGCCGGCGCCGCCGACGAAGACCGAATTCCAGCCGTTGCTGCTTGGCGGTGCGTACTTCACCGGGGTCTTGAAATAGAGCTTGCCAGGATGGCCGGCTCCGTCGTCGAGGTAGACGGCAAGCTGGTAGCCGCAGTATGCCGCGTTGGACGGCGCACTGAGGCGTACCTTGAGTGATTCGATGTAGACCGGCGACGTGTCGGCATCGAATCTTGCGCCCCAGCCGTTGTGGCCGACCGGCCAGGTCGCGAGGTCGGTCGGGATGCTGTCGTCGTACTTGAGTTCCTTCAGCATGGTTCCGGCGAAATAGCGGGTCAGCGTGTCGTTGCCCTTTGCCTGGTCAGTACCCAGGTTCGAGTAGACCCTCACGTAGTACTGGCCGAGAGGCAGATTGTACGACGGGGCAAATGTCACCAGCCGCTCGCTGTCCGGCATCAGGCTGGGTATGTTGGCGGTCCAACGGTACAGCCCGACATTGGGGGTCCGATACAGGCTGCACACGACCGGCACATTGGTGAGCGTGCTGTCGCCCATGTTGCGGAAGATCGCTGAGGGCTGAAGCGGCCCCGGCGGGACCTGAACCATGGGTGAGACAATCGACTCGCAGGCCACATCGCGGGCCGGGCTCGTGTCGCCGATTACCAGGACGTCATCGAAGGCCCACCAGTTGATGAGGCCGGATTCGCCATTGTATATCCAGGCCAGGCGTACCTGCGACTTGCCCTTGGCATGGTCGAGGCGCAGATACTCGAATATCGGAGCCGTATCATGATTGAACCGGTAGTCGTGCAGGACGTAAGGCCAGGTAGCACCGTTGTCGGTCGAATAGACCAGTTGAGCGGTGTACGGCTGGTCCGAGAAGTAGGAGTAGAACGTGCTGCACATCAGCGTTATGTTCCGGAACCCGGCGCAGTTGATGGCGGGAGTGACCATAGAGTCGGGCGGCAGGTCCGGCGTGAGTGACCTCCCGATGGCAGCATAGGACGACGGGTGGCTGGTCCACGGGTCGGCGAAGGCGTTCTCGCGATGCCAGTCGTCCCAGCCGGAATCACCCGGCGCCGTGTGATATATCCGCCAGCCGACCGGCGGGTTGTTGGTGCTCCAGGTCGTGTCAAAGTCCTGATAGAACAGGATGGTATACGGATGGTGCTCGCCGGTAACGACCACGTCGTCGGTGTACCAGTTCTGGATGTTCCAGAGGTCGCCGTAGAAGACCCAGGCAATCTGCACGCCAGGCATGTCCATCGCGTGCTCCAGCACCAGCGAGTCGTGTATCGTACCGGTAGTCAGACCGTAGTAGTCCCGGGCCACGTACGGGAACGTCTTGCCGCTGTCGACCGAATACCTTACCTGCGCGGTGTACGGGTTTGGCCCGACGTGCGTGAAGTTGGTGCTGCAGAGCACCGTTACGTTCATGTAGCCGCGGCAATCGATCATCGGTGAGATGAGCGAATCGGGCGTGTTATCCATTCCGTTCTGCGGATAGATACTCGCAAAAGGAGTCGGGTGCGTGGCCCATGGCGCGTGCAGCGAGTCCTTATTCCAGTCGCCGCGGCCCATCGGTCCGCCACCGGTGTGGAATATCCGCCAGCCGGTCGGGGGATTGTTCGTACGCCAGAAAGCGTTGAAGTTCTGCGTCATCAGGGTGTCGATTTGACCGAAGGATGCGGCGACCAGCAAGGTCACTGCGATGACTAATCTGCGCATCACTGCCTCCTATCGAGGTTAGGAACTACCATTGGGAAACCTCCGTTGTCGGGAGTGCGTTACTGCCATAACGCTGTTTCTTCATATAAGTGCGTCAAACGTCGCCCGGCACGGGCAGTTAGATTATAGGACTTGGCCGCTGGCTGTCAATCAGCAATTGGCCGGCGTCCGCATTTCAGCTCCGAGGTGGAAAATCAGTTTGTTGACTTGGCGGGGCAATTGCCTTAAATTAGGGCCGGCGTTCTTTACAATCTGTAAACCCGATCGGAGGGCTAGCCTAACTGGTAAGGCAGCAGACTTGAAATCTGCCGACTCAGCGATGGGTCTTGCGGGTTCGAATCCTGCGCCCTCCGCTCCGCGGATGGCGGGCGCGGCAGAACCGCGCCGGGCCGAGGACGGCCCCGGATTCGCCGTCGGACGGTGCGCCTCCGGCGCCCTCCGTTCCGCGGAATAGGGCCGATAGGCCCTATAGGGCCAATGCCGGAGAGGTGGCCGAGCGGCCTAAGGCGATCGCTTGCTAAGCGGTTGTACGGGTAATACTGTACCGTGGGTTCGAATCCCACCCTCTCCGTTTCCTGAATAGGGCCGACGGGCCCTTTAGGACCAATTATCAGATGCACGAAGTGAGAGTCAGAATCGCGCCCTCACCGACGGGCGCGCTGCATTTAGGGCTGGTTCGCACGGCCCTCTACAACTGGCTGTTCGCCCGGCAGCAGGGCGGGCGCTTCATCCTCCGCATCGACGACACCGACGCCCAACGCAACATGGCCGAAGTCCTGCAGCCGATTCTCGACGGCCTGCGCTGGCTTGGAATCGACTGGGACGAAGGCCCGGAAGTCGAAGGCCCCAACGCCCCCTACTTCCAGTCGCAACGGGTTGAAGGTCACAGGGCCGCGGTCGCGCGCCTGCTTGATTCCGGACACGCATACTACGACTACGCGACCACCGAGGAAATAGCGGCCGAGCGTCAGGCGGCGGTTGCGAACAAGGAAGGTATCTTCCGCTACAGCCGGCGCTGGATGGCCGAGACCCCGGCCGACCGCGCGAGATTTGAGGCGGAGGGGCGTAGGCCCGTGGTTCGGCTGAAGATGCCGACAACGGGTTCGCTCGTCATCGACGACATCGTCCGCGGCCGTGTCGAGTTCGAGTGGCAGCGCGAGCAGGACCACGTGATTCAGCGGGCCGATGGGACGTTCCTGTATCACCTGGCGAGTATCGTGGACGACCACGCGATGGGCATCACCCACATCATTCGGGCCGAGGAGCACCTTTCCAACACGCCGCGGCAGATATTTATCCTGCAATCGCTCGGTGCCGACCTGCCCCGGTTCGCGCATCTGCCGTTCGTAGCCGAACCGGGCAGCCGGAACAAACTCTCGAAGCGCAAGATACGCGAATACATGAAGAACCGCGACTTCTCCGAGCTGGTTGCGCGAGGCAACAAGATTGCTGCAGCCCTCAAGCTTGAAACCGGGCCGGACACGTTCAGCCCGGTGGTTGTTGACTTCTACCGCCAGACCGGATTCCTACCCGAGGCCATTGTCAACTACATGGCCCTCCTTGGCTGGGCGCTGGACGACAAGACCGAGCATTTCACGCGGGACGAGCTTGTGAAGAGCTTCTCACTGGAACGGGTGAACAAGTCCGCCGCGAGTTTCGACCCGGGAAAACTGATGGCGTTCGAGGTAAGACACATGCTGGCGCTGCCGGTCGAGAAGCGGGTCGAGCTGTGCCTGCCGTTCCTAACGAAAGCCGGCCTGGCTGCGTCGTCCGACAAGGTTGGGGCGATTATCACGGCAGCCGGTGACCGAATCAAGGTCGCTGGCGATATTCTCGACTACGACGACTTCTTCCGGACCGACGGCGAACTGATTCGAGACCGGGCCGCGTTCGAGAAAGAGATGACCAAGCCGGACGCGCCAGGTTGCCTCACAAAGGCTCGCGCTGTCCTGGCCTCGGCCACGTTCGAGCCTGCGCTGCTTGAGAAAGGCGTGCAGGACTTCGTGACGGCTGAAGGCATCAAACTCGGGCAGTTGGTCCGCCTCCTCCGGTTGGCGGTTACGGGTAAGACAGTCGGGTTCGGGCTGTATGAGACGATGGCCATTCTTGGTCGGGACAGTGTATTAGCGAGGATTGACCTCGCCCTGAAAGAGGCAGGCAAATGATAGAAGAGACTACCGGCTCGAAGACTGGCAAGCACTTCATTGAAGAGGCAATCGAGGCCGACCTCGCTTCCGGCCGGTTCGACCACGTCCATACACGATTTCCCCCCGAGCCGAACGGCCGGCTCCACATCGGGCACGCCAAGGCCATCAGCATCGATTTCGGCATGGCGGGGGAGTTCAAGGGCAAGTGCAATCTCAGGTTCGACGACACCAACCCGACCAAGGAAGAGACCGAGTACGTGGATGCTATTAAGGAGGACATTCGCTGGCTCGGCTACGACTGGGAAGACCGCGAGTTCTACGCCTCAGGCTACTTCGAACAGCTCTATGAGTGGGCGGTCAAGCTCATCAAGGCGGGGAGAGCATACGTCGACGACCTCGATGCTGACAAGGTCAGGGAGTATCGCGGCACTCTTACCCAGCCGGGACGCGAGTCACCGAACCGCGGCCGGTCGGTCGAAGAGAACCTCGATCTGTTCGGCCGGATGCGGGCGGGCGAGTTCCCTGACGGTGCACGCACGCTGCGGGCGAAGATCGACATGGCCTCGCCCAATCTGAACATGCGCGACCCGGTGATGTACCGCATCATGCGGGCGCACCATCACCGTACCGGCGACGCCTGGTGTATCTATCCGACTTACGACTACGCCCATGGCCAGTCCGACTCACTGGAGGGGATTACCCATTCGCTCTGCTCGCTGGAGTTTGAGGACCACCGGCCGCTGTACGAGTGGTTTATCCGTGAACTGGGGATATTCCCGTCACGCCAGATCGAGTTCGCCCGGCTCAACCTGACCTATACGGTCATGAGCAAGCGCCGGCTGCTCGATATGGTCGAGCAGGGCGTGGTTCGGGACTGGGACGACCCGCGGATGCCCACACTTTCAGGCATGCGCCGACGCGGTTTCCCGCCCGAGGCGATCCGTGAGTTCCTGAAGCGGGTCGGCGTAGCCAAGGCCGATACTGTGATCGACTACGAGTTGCTGGTGCATTGCGTGCGGGAGGACCTGAACAAGCGGGTGCCGCGCGTGATGGGAGTTCTCAGGCCGCTGAAGGTAGTCGTCGAGAACTACCCAGAAGGCCAGACAGAGGAGTTCGACGCCGTCAACAATCCCGAGGACCCGGGCGCCGGGACGCGCAAGGTTCCATTCTCACGCGTTCTCTACATCGAGCAGGATGATTTCCGCGAAGTGCCGCCGCCGAAGTACTTCCGGCTCACGCCGGGGCGAGAGGTCCGTCTGCGGGCGGCCTACTTCATTAAGTGCACGGGTGTCGTGAAGGACGCTGCCGGTGTGGTTACCGAGCTTCGGTGCACCTACGACCCGGCTACGCGCGGGGGAGACGCGCCGGACGGCCGCAAAGTGAAGGCGACGATTCACTGGGTCTCGGCCGCCCACGCCGTGGACGCTGAGGTGAGGCTCTACGACCACCTGTTTGTGAAGCCGGACCCGGACGATGCGCCCGAGGGTATGGACTGGAAGTCCAACCTAAACCCGAAGTCGTTGGAGACGCTTCTTGGCTGCAAGCTCGAACCGAGCCTTGCTGGCGCGAAGCCGGGACAGCGGTTCCAGTTCGAGCGGCTCGGCTACTTCTGCTGCGATCCGGAATCGCTAATCGCCAGTCGCCATGCGCCAGTCGCCGGCGGGACGCTCGTGTTCAACCGCACAGCGACTCTTCGCGACGAGTGGGCAAAGGTCCAGGCACGCGTGAAGTCAGGATAGCGACTTGGCGGTCGTGAGCGCTCATCGACAATGACTGACGGACAGATTCCCGGTCACGAGGAACGCGCCGAGCGGCTCTTCATGCTCGCCGAAGTAGAAGCCGGTCTGGGCAACGACAGCGCGGCGCTCAAGGAGGCGAAGCGCGCGTTGGACGTCGCGCTGAAGGCCGGCGACGCGCCGCTTGCGATCCAGTCGCTGGCCCGTCAGGCCCAGATGCTCATCGGCACGGAGAAGTACGTGCGCGCCCGGAATACCGCCCGCCGCGCCCTCGCCCTGTCACGGGAGGTGAAGGACAAAAGCGGCATTGCCCTCAGCTACTACATCCTTGGCCAGGTTGAGTTTCACTCCGGGCACCTTGACGCGGCCTTCAAATTCTACCGCGAGTCTCTTCGGCGCACGCGGGCCTCAGGAATCAAGGAAGGACAGGCATCGGTGCTGCACCAACTCGGCGTCATCAGCTTCCTGCGTCGGGACTTCGACACGGCCGAGCGCTACTTGAAACGGGCGCTGCCGATGTTCTCCGAATTGGGCCAGACAGAGCCCGAGGCCAGGTCCCGCTATCATCTCGGCATGGTCAGGCGCGGACGAGGCGAGCTTGCGCGCGCGGAAGAGGACTTCGACCTGGCGCTGGACTTGGCGCGGCGTACACAATCAACAACCGTTGTCAGCCAGTGTCTGAACGCAAAGGGTGACGTCTGTTTCGCGCAAGGGCAGCGCGCCGACGCCCGCCTTGCGCTAGATGAATGCCTCAAGCTGCGCCGGGATACGAACGACCGGCACGGCCTTGCCAACACGCTTCAGGTCAGCGCTCAAGTCCACGTTGCCGATGGCCGGCTGGATGAGGCGAAGCAGCAGCTCGAAGAGAGTATCACAATCTGCCGGGAAGCGCGGCTGGACGGTATTCTTGCCGACGCACTGAGCGGCATGGCGATGGTCTGTCAGCTCAAGGGTGAGCCGGCGCTGGCAGCCACAATCGCCCAGGAGAGCATCGCCACGGCCGAGGCGACAGGAGACCCAACGAGGACCGTATCAGCGCGCCTGATGGCGGCGAGACTCGCCGAGGCCGACGGCAGACGCGAAGACGTTGTGCGTCATCTCGTCGCTGCTGCCGGTTTGTCCCAACTGATCGCACCGAATCTCGGCGTGCATGTCATCACGAAGCTGTTACACGCTGAGAGCGAGTTGCCCAAGGCCGACGTGGCCCGCTTGTACCAGGCATACGAAGCGGCTCGCCTACAGGCCAAGCGCAGGCCCGGGTTCGACAAGTAGTCGGTAGCCTGGGACTCACCAACTCAGACCTGGATTCTCGAAAACAGGAAGCTTCCCACCAGCAGAAACAATAGCGTAACCACGGCCAGCACGCCGAAGTCCAGCGGCAGGCCGAAGTGGATGATGTTCACCAGCAGGCCGCGCAGGGCGTCGACGCCGTAGGAGAGCGGGTTGAACCGGGCGATGGTGGTCATCACGCCTCTGGCCGGAAGCGGAAAGAGCGCGCCGGACAGGAAGAACAGGGGCATGACGAGGAAGTTCATGATGAGCTGGAAGCCCTGCATGTCCGAGAGCGCCGAGGCGATGGCGGTGCCGAGCGCGCAGAAGAGCAGGGCAGTCAGGATCATGGCGACGACTGCCAACGGAGTCACCGCCCAGGAGACCGGCCGGAAGCCGGCAAGCATCGAGATGAAGAAGACAATAATCCCTTGGATGGTTGCTACCGTGGCGCCGCCGAGGGTGCGGCCGATCATGATGTTCATACGCGAGACCGGGGCGACCAGCGTTTCCTTGAGGAACCCGAACTGGCGGTCCCAGATTATCTCGATGCCCGAGAAGAGCGCGGTAAAGATGATACTCATCACGATGATGCCCGGGGCGAGGAACTGCATGTAGTTGCCCTGCCCGGCCTTCTGGAACGTCGGGCCGAAGCCGAAGCCCATGGCGAGCAGGAAGAGCAGCGGCTGACCGAGCGAGCCGATAATCCGCGACTTGGACCGGAAGTAGCGCTTCAGTTGCCTGAGCCAGAGGATGTATATCGTCTTCATGGGTTACCGCCTTCCGTGCGCGCGATGCATCATGCGCATCCGATCCATGCTGCCGGCCTCTTCTTCGCGGATGGTCTTGCCGGTGAGAGCAAGGAACGCGTCCTCCAGCGAGGTCGTGTTGGTCTGGGCGCGAAGTTCCTGCGGCGTACCCGATGCCACTAACTTGCCCTGGTCGATGATGGCGATACGCTGCGCGACGCGGTCGGCCTCGTCCATGTAGTGGGTCGTGAAGAATATCGTTATGCCCTCGGACTGGTTCAGGTCCTTCAGGTAGGTCCAGACGTGGTTCCGGGTCTGCGGGTCGAGGCCTAGCGTCGGCTCGTCGAGGAAGATGACCTTGGGGTGATGGAGCAGTCCGCGCGCAATCTCCAGGCGTCGCTTCATGCCGCCGGAGAACTGCTTCACGAGGCTGCCCTTCCGGTCCCAGAGCTCGACGAACTTCAGTAGCTGCTCGGTCCGTTCGCGGCGGAGGCGACGCGGCACGTTGTAGAGTACGCCATGGAGCTCCATGTTCTCGGCCGCAGTAAGCTCCTCGTCGAGGCTCGGGTCCTGGAAGACGATGCCGAACGAGTTCCGCACCGCCTTCGGGTTCGTGACCGGGTCGTATCCGTTCAGCGTCATGCTGCCCGAGTTGGGGCGGAGCAGCGTGGTCAGCATCTTGATGGTGGTGGACTTGCCCGCGCCGTTCGGGCCGAGGAAGGCGAAGATCTCCCGCGCCTCGACCGAGAACGAGATGTGGTCGACCGCGACGAAGTCCTTGAACTTCCGCGTCAGGTCTTTGACTTCGATGATACTCATTGCGGGCTACTTCCGGGACGCGGGTATCGCCCGGCGGATAGCCTCGACATGGCTGGCCAGGTGGGCGGCGTACCGTTCCAAGTTGGATAGCTTGGCCAATGCCAGCATCTCCCGGCCCATGCCGAACACGAGCAGCTTCTCGCCCGGCATCAGTTTCAGTGCCTTGCGCGCTTCGGCCGGAATCACGACCTGGCCCTTCTCGCCGATGGTCGTCGTGCCGTAGACCATCTCGTGCCGCTGCGGCTTCTCAGTCTTTGGTTTCATCGTGGTCTCCTACAAGTAGGAATTGTATGATATGTGAGTTAGACGCATGCGGCTGCCACAGGGTTCGCGGCAGAGGACGCGCTCTCCTTGAGGCCCAATATTCAACCACCAAGACACCAAGAGCACCAAGCAGACAGAGTCGAATCCTGCCCTTTCCCTCTTTGTGTCTTCGTGTCTTTGTGGTAGTCCCCGGGTCGGCTTCAGCGCCCACCGGTTTTGACTCTCGCCTGTATCCGCGTAGACTTACAGGCCATGGCCTTCAAGACGCTGTTCATCGTTCACACGCCGGATGCCGACCCGGACAAGCACCGGTCCGTGCTTGAAACCGGCAAGTACAAATTGACCACGGTCTTCGTCAGAAACCAGGCGCAGGCACTCGCTGTTTGCCGTGACATGGTTGAAAATGACGGCATTCATTCGGTCCTGCTTTGTCCGGGCTTCACTCACAAGGACATAGCCGAGATCGCAGAGGCCGCAGGGCCGAACGTGGCCGTGAGCGTGGCGCGGGGCGACCCGCCGGGCGCCCGCGTCACAGCCGAGGTGTTCCGCAAAGAAGGCTGGTTCGCCTAGCCCGAGTCGAGCGACCAGCCGTTCGTCCGCGAGAGTCAAACAACCGAGAGGACTTCCGACCAGGTGAACAAATCCGAGCGGCCGTTCCACCCGACCCGGCTCCACCGTCGATTCGAGTACAAGTGGATCGCGCTGAGCGTGACTACGCTCGGCGCCATGATGGCGGCCATCGACAGCACCATTGTTATCCTCGGCCTGCCCTCGATGATGTCCGAGCTGCATGCCGGCCTCATCGAGATGGTATGGGTCATCATCGGCTACCTGCTCGTCAGCACGGTTTTCCTGCTCACCTTCGGCCGCATCGCCGACATGCTCGGCCGCGTCCGGCTCTACAACCTCGGGTTCGTGGTCTTCACCTTCGGGTCGCTGCTTTGCGGCCTTGCCGCCAACGCGGCGCAACTCATCATCTTCCGACTCGTCCAGGGCGCGGGTGCAGCGATGATGATGGTGAACAGCATGGCCATCCTTACCGAAGTCTTCCCGCCGAACGAGCGGGGTAGAGCTTTGGGAATCAACGGCATAACCTGGGCTGCGGGCGGGATTATCGGCCCGGTGCTGGGCGGGCTGATCCTCTCGGTGGCGAGTTGGCGCTGGATATTCTTCATCAATATCCCCATCGGTATCATCGGGGCGCTCTGGGGCTACATCGCGCTCAAGGAGAAGTCCGAGCGGTGCCGCGAGCGGTTCGACGCAAGCGGGTCCGTGATCTTCAGCGTCGGCCTGCTCGCGCTGCTCGTGGCCCTGACCAGCGGCATCCAGTACCGCTTCACCTCTCCGCCGATCCTCGGGCTCTTCGCCGTGTTCGCAGTGGCCACCGTTGCATTCCTCCTGCGTGAGAGCCGCGCCGAATTCCCGACGCTCGACCTGACGCTTTTCCGTGACAGGGTCTACAACTTTTCGGTCCTGGCCGCGACCATCCAGTCGCTCGCGCTCTTCTCCGTCAACTTCATGATCGTCTTCTACCTGCAAGGCGTGCGCGGCTACGACCCACTCAAGGCGGCGCTGCTGCTCATCCCGATGCCGCTCATGAGCTCCATAATCGGGCCGCCGAGCGGGATGGTCGCGGACCGAATCGGAGCCCGCGTGCCGGCGACGGTCGGCCTCATGCTGCAGGCTGCGGCGCTCGTCTGGTTCATGCAGCTCACGCCAACTACTTCTTACCTGTCGCTGGCCGGCGGCCTTGCCCTGATGGGGCTGGGCGGCGGCATGTTCTTCCCACCCAACACCAGTGCCGCGATGAGCGCCGCGCCGCGCGAGCGTCTCGGGATTGCCTCGGCAGCGCTCGGCACGATGCGCCAGACCGGTATGGTGATCAGCTTCGCCCTAAGCCTCGCGGTTGCGGCCAGTGCCTTGCCGCGGGACGTGATGCTCAAGCTCTTCGTCGGTACAAGCGTCAGCCTGGGTTCCAAAGTGATGCAGGAGTTCGTGTTCGGGATGCACCGGGCTTTCCTCGTCTCGTTTGTCCTGTGCCTCATCGCCGCCGGGTTCTCGGTAGTGCGCGGTCGCGAGGCCCGCACGGCTCTCAAGGTGGCTCCGTCCGCCGTGCACGAAGAAAACAGCTAGCCGGCCCGGCATCCTGGGGCTCGCCCAGTCCGTCGCCGGGGAAAGTCGCCGGGGAAAGTGTTGACAATTGCTGTGACTGCCTCGTAATACGTCAGCGACGCCGGGCGCGGCGACACTGGGAAACTGCCGCGATGTCCTGCCGACGCCAGGAAGCCTGAGGTTCTTTACGATCTAAGAGGTGCTGCATGTCACGCATGTCCGAGCTCTTGGTGCCGAACTTGCTTTCCCTCACAACCGCTCCTTGAGACCCGTGGCCGCACTGCTGGCTTTGTGTTGCTGCCTGTCGGCAGCTATTGGTCTGACAAGTGGGATAGGGACTCATACGGTTGCCTGGCGGCGACCCGGCTTCGACCAGACCGCTGTGATCCAGCAGGTCGAGTCTGGCCAGTCCGAGCGGTCGGTCGTCAGCCGCAAGTCGTCAGCCGTGGGCCGTCAGCCGTCGTTCTTGGACAACGGCGAGTTCCTGGTTGACACGAGCATCCAACTCCTGCCGGCGCCGGAAGACCAGAGGAGCCCTGCGGTCGCCTTTGACGGCACGAACTTCCTCGTCGTGTGGGTGGACGCTCGCTACGACCATTGGAAGGTCCACGGCGCACGAGTGACGCCGCAAGGCACTTTGCTTGACCCCACAGGGTTTCTCGTGTCAAGCATCCCAGGTGATCAGTATGGTCCCGCCTTGGCGTTTGACGGAACGGACTACCTCGTTGTGTGGGGAGATAACGATTGCGGCAGCATCTACGGTGCGCGTGTGACACCGCAGGGCAGCGTTCTCGACTCCGCGGCCATCGTCATCTCACGGACGGCGTGCGGGGAATGCTCTCCTGCCGCAGGTTTTGACGGAGCGAACTTCCTGGTTGTGTGGCAGAACCTGGGTCACGACACCGCTGACATCCTGGGTGCGCGCGTGACACCACGGGGCACGGTGCTCGATACCGAGGGCTTCGTCATTAGGCGGACGACAAGCTACCTCAGTGACCCCGCCGGGAATCCCGCTGTAGGCTTTGACGGTGCCAACTACCTCGTGGCTTGGGGAGAGTACAGCGACAGCAGCCACTATCTCGATGTATGTGGCGCCCGCGTGACACCCGCGGGCGTGGTACTCGACACCGCGGGCATTGTCATCGCGGCCGCGGCACATGACCAGTTCCGACCTGCGATAGGGTTTGACGGCGCTAACTTCCTCGTCGCATGGAACGACAACTTCAGCCGCGACTCCAATGCGGTCTCCGGTACCCGGATTTCGTCACAGGGCATGATGCTCGACTCCGCACCCTTCGTCATTTCGTACACGGCATACGGCGTAGCCCCGTCGGCTCTTGCCTTTGACGGCGCCAACTTCCTCGTCACGTGGGGTGACTGCCCATCCGATGGCGACGGCACCATTTACGGCCTGCGGGTAACACCGCAAGGCACCGTTCTCGACACTGCCGGTATCGTTGTCTCACGCGCGGCGCGCGGCCGGTACCATCCTGCTATCGCCTGCGGTGGCGTTGGCTTCCTCGTGGCGTGGTGGGACGAACGCGCCGGAGTCGACATCTATGGAGCGCGGGCGACGCCGCAAGGCACCGTGCTCGACACCGCCGGCATTCTCATGTCGCAGGCGGCATCCGGTCAAAGCTCTTGCGCTCTGGCTTTTGACGGCACCAACTTCCTCGTGGTCTGGATAGACTGGCGTAGCGGCGGCGCTGACATCTACGGTGCGCGAGTAACGCCCGAGGGCATCGTGCTGGACCCCACAGGCTTTATCATCTCGTGGGCGGCAAAGGGCCCGTGCTACCCTGCCATCGCCTATGGCGGGACAGACTACCTCGTGGTGTGGGAAGACCACCGCAGCGGCAACAACGACATATGTGGTGCTCGGGTATCTCCGGCAGGCGCGGTACTCGACTCCGCGGGGATCGCCATCTCACTGGCGGGCTGCGACGAGTTCACCGCAGTCGACTTCGACGGCACCAACTTCCTGGTGGTATGGCGGGAGGGATCCGGCTGAAGTGAGGGCATTTACGGTGCCCGGGTGGCACCACAGGGCGAAGTACTTGATCCGGTGGGTATTCGCTTCTCGTCCGCGGCGTGTTGGGATTCTCCTGCGCTTGGCTTTGATGGCACGAACTACCTCGTGGTGTGGGTGGATGGTCGCTTCGACATCGGCGACATCTACGGAGCTCGGGTGACGCCCGCAGGCACGGTACTTGATACTAGAGCCATTTCGTCCGCCACGGACCAACAGTGCTCTCCGGCGCTGGCCTTTGACGGTAAGAGCTTCCTCGTCGTGTGGGAGGATCACCGCAGCGGCAGCCAGTCGGACATTTACGGAGCGCGCGTTGCGGGGGATCAAGTGATTGACTCCGCCGGCATCGTTATTTCGCGGGGGGCGGATAATCGGCATTCACCCACTCTTGCTTTTGACGGCACGAACTCCCTTGTCGTGTGGGACGAGGGTTTCTTCAACGAGTGGGACGTATGCGGCGCACGGGTGACGCCGGGGGGAGTGGTATTCGATACCGGCGCGGTCGTCAGCAGGCAAGGAGATCTGTCGCGGCCGAGAGTATGTCGCGGTAGCGGCCGGATGCTGCTTGTTCGTCAGGGATGGGCCGGAAGTGTCGGCGGCAAGGGATACTACGCAAAACGCATATGGGGCAAGGTGGACCCGTCTCCCGCTGTTTCGGAGACGACGGAGTCCGAGGTCCGCATGACTAGAGGCGGAGCGACCATCATCCGCGGAGTGCTATGTGTCGGTGGGCTTGGGACACGATCCGAATTGTCAGGCCATTCGGCCATGTCCCTCGCTAGCTTGCTCGACGTGAGCGGCAGGAAGGTGATGGACCTGCAGCCGGGCGCGAATGATGTGCGTGCGCTGGCGCCAGGAGTGTACTTCGTGAGGACAGCCCACGCGCAAGCTCCAGCACAAGCTATCCGGAAGGTCGTGCTGGCGCGGTAGAGCAAGCGGGAGTCGAGAGTCGGAAGTGGAATCGGGCCGCATCTGAGTCCCCCAGACAACTGGGCGAGCAGCTTGCCGAACAGTTCTCCGAATAGCTCAGCGAATTGTCTGGCCCGCTGCCCTGCCGGCTGCTTTCCGAGCGATTCGCCGGACACTCGGCTGAGCAGCTTGCGGAACTGCGGTCCCCGCAGTTCTCCGAACAGCTCGCCGAGTTCCTTCCCGAATAGCTCGCCCGAGAGCTGACCGAACAGCAGGTCAGGTAGCTCTCCTGATTCCTCTCCGAATAGCCTGTGGAGCGACCTTCCGAACTGCTTTCCGGGCAGTTTGGAGAACAACTCGCAGAATAGCCCGGGGGGCGGGGTAGGGGAGATTCCGCAGTGATGAGTAATGGACGATGAGTGATGAACTTACGCGATTTCCGGGCCGGATTCGATGGGGACATATAGGAAACTGGTATGACGCGAGACGCCCTAAGTGAGCGATGCCGCAGGCATCACGAAAAGAATGCGGGGCGCGGATGTCCGCGCCCCGCTGAGGTCGGAGGTAGGGGAAGTTACTGGCCGGTTACTTCGGTATCACGCGGCGCGCGGGCTGCAGCCGCACGGCGCTGGCGGGCGCGCTCGGAGCGGTTCTCGAAGATGATGTAGAGGACCGGGATGAAGACGAGCGGCAGGAAGGTGGAAACCAGCATTCCGCCGATTATTGCGCGGCCGAGCGGCGACCAGAGTTCGGAGCCTTCGCCGATCTGGAGGGCAAGCGGTATCAGGCCGAAGATGGTCGTGAGCGAGGTCATGAGGATGGGGCGCAGTCTAACCCTGCCGCCTTCCTTGACCGCGTCGATCAGGTTCATGCCCTGGTTGCGCCGGAGCTGGTTGACGTAGTCGATGTAGACGATGCCGTTGTTCACCACGATGCCCATGAGCACAAGGATGCCGAGCCCGGACGTAACCGAGATGGCGGTTTTGGTGAGGAAGAGCGCCCAGAGCACGCCGATAAGCGCGAAGGGCACGGTGAACATGATGATGAACGGGTCGCGGAAGGACTCGAACTGCGAGGCCATCACCATGAATACGAGCATCAGAGCGATGAGTACGACGAGTCCGAGGTC
>Ga0172371_10000895_pt1 | contig 47017 bp, 37 predicted proteins | sample Lak12m_FD_114543 | JGI IMG/M metagenome (GOLD analysis project Ga0172371, IMG submission 114543) | Freshwater microbial communities from Kabuno Bay, South-Kivu, Congo - kab_022012_12m | ecosystem: Environmental > Aquatic > Freshwater > Lake | place: Democratic Republic of the Congo: South-Kivu... | reverse complement strand
GTGATCGCACGATTTCCTCTGATTTCCCCGTTTTCTCTTCGACCGAAGAAGGGCGAATACAAGATTCGCCCCTACTCAAAATGGCATCAACTTCCCCGCGAATTTCAAGGCGCGTCACTATAGTAGATCGATTCGCAATCACCTTTACGTTTGCTCACAAGTCCTAATCCGCTGCGTACGGCGCGACCGGCGGTCGCCTTTCACGCCGAATGCGTGATCCCGGATGCCTGGGTATTCCGTTTGATTCTGCTACCCCGAATCGGGCGACCGGCCGGTCGCCCCTGCCTTTGCACCCAGGCCCGCTCAGCGAGGGCGCACCGGGAGCCACGGGAGCGCGGAGTACCAAAGCGGTCTCCCGCCGCATCCGCCATTTCATAAACGGACCGCTACGGCAACACGTCGAACGCGAAGATCACACTGCGGGGGCCGGAGAGAGTCAGAAATGGATTAGGTTTGACGAGGATGAGGACCAGTGCGGGTGTCCCCTGGTTCTTGAAGTCACGGAGGCTGAAATCAGAGATGATTCCCCGCATGGGAACGGAATTCCACTTCTTCGACAGATGCGCTCCGTCCCAGGCGAGCGCCTGGATTTCACCGCCGTCCGAGCTCTGTTTCACGACGAGCAGCTCGCTCTCGCCGTTTGCGTCGGTGTCGGCGATCAGCAGCGGGCCGGGATAGACGATTTCCACATATTTATTCCCCACAGGAACTCTCAGACGGCGGTCGAGGCCGTAGATCCGGTCGTCCACCGTCTGGATCAACCGGTTGTCCCGGTCGAAGACCATGAGGCGCTGATCCTGATTCAGAATGACCTGGTAGAACTCCTTCTTCCTGCCCAAGTGTCCGGAAGCATAGCTGAGCAGAAAGGTCCCCGGCGGCAACATCAGCTCCCCGTCCCGTTCGGGCTTCCCATTCTCCAGCCGAAAACGTACCATTCGGCCGCTGAAGAAATCTCTTTCCTCTGTGCTCTGGCCGAGGAGGACCCGTCTCCCGGGATCGGACGGATCCGCGACGGCACGGAGGATCATGTTGGGGAGTTTGGCCAGAACCTTGAGGTTTCGGTCTCGATAGGTCACAATGGCAGATTCGATGGCGGAAGGGGTCTCGTAGCAGAGGAGGAGCTCGGCAACGCCGTCGCCATCCAGATCTTCCACCTGAGCGCTGACGTAAGCTGCGGGCGATTGCGAGAACTGGGAAAGAGGCCGGAGGCTGCCGCCCTCGTATCGGCTTATGGTGATTCCTCCCTGTTCCAGGAACAGGGTCTCGTTTTTCCCGTCCCCGTCCAGATCGCCGATGTCCAGACCGGAGAGGGTCCCGTGAATCTCCGGACTTCGCCAGGGCCCGGTGTTCTTGGGAAGCGCCACGAGCGAGGGCAATCTGTCAGGCCTGGGCTGTCCCGTCGGAGCAGCGGGCTCGGTCTTGTACAGAGGAAGCAGTGGGCTCCCGTGGAGCCGTTTGCACATGGTGTTGATGAAGACCTGCAGCACTCCCGGCAAGCCGTGGATGTTGCGCACCTTGAGGTCAGTGGTGACGCTCACCCGGCCCGTGCGGAGATCCAGCATGACTCCGCGCATCTGGTAAAACGACTTGTCACTGGAGATGAACCCGAACACCACGAGATCCGAACCGGACTGAGTGCCCAACAGGTGTGCTTCGTCGTCAGAAGTGGGAGCCGCCCGGCCTTTGAGGAACCTCACGGTGGCCTGTTCCGTCACAAGGACGTAATGCTCGCCGAGCTGAGTGATAGCCGAGCGGATACGTTCCTGCACGTGATGGCCGAAAGTTGCAAGCTCCTTCTCCTCACCCGCAGAAGTCACATGAAAAGGAAGCACAAGGATTTTGACGCCTTGCGCCGGCTGCTCGGAAAATACCGCGTTCGGCAGCAGCAGCGCAACAACAATGAACAGGATGTGAACGATACCCGAGTTTTTTCGTGGGCCAAGAATCATTGAGACACGTTCCGCCTAACAGGTTCCTTCAAAAAAAAACCAACTGTCAGATGCAGTTGGCGTAGGAGGAATAGATTCTTGTTCTTGGCCAAGGGAATAAGCACGAACTATGCCAAGAGGCTTCTTGCAACCACGAGCAACAAACTGTATCGTAATTGCAGGGTGTTAGCTCGGCCGGCCGGCCGCGTTCCTCCGCTGCCCGACTCCGTTGAGACTCCCGGATTTGTCCAAATTTTTGAACACGCGAGGTTGCACATGCTATCATATTGTAATCATTAGATGGCGGTGCGTATAAAAAACCGGTCGCGCCTGCCCATTTTTTGAACGTCGCGTCCGACTCAGCTCCTCAAGAGAGCCTTGGCGATGTACTCAAAATTCCGCTTAACCTCGGCTGATCCCTGCACTGCTGGCCCATGTCCCGGAACGATGAGCTCCACCGGCATTTCGGAAACTCGCTTTATGCTCTGTTTGAGCGCATCGAGGTTTCCGCCCGGCAGGTCAACGCGGCCGACGCCCTGCATGAACACAAGATCTCCGGAAAAGAGCGCTTTGTAACGTGGCCAGTAGATCGAAAGGCTTCCCGGCGTATGGCCGGGTGTCAGCAATATCTCGAAGTGATGCTTCCCCAGATCAAGTTCACCGTCCTTGAGATAGAAGTCCACTCGGTGATCCGGAAGCTGCACGCCCTGTTTGGCATACATCGGCCGGGCTACCTCGTCGATGTATCGCTCCTCCTGCAAGGAGACGCCGATTTTGGCCTGAGGCTCCTTGAAAGCCAAGGTGGCGCCAAAATGGTCGGGATGACCGTGGGTGACAATGACCACCTTGATACTTCGGGGGTTGATCCCGTCTTCCGCAATGCGTTGGAAAAGCTCGTTTATGCGGTGCAGATGTCCGGGATCGATCAGGATCGGCACCTTGCCGTCGATCACGATGCTGTTGCAGTTGTTCTCCCTCGGATCGTTCCACATATACACGTACAGGTGTTCGCCGATTTTCATGAATCTCAGCCTCGGATTTTGGACGCGCCGCGTGTTTCTTCGGAAGGCGGGCGCATTTAGTAAACCTGATCTGACCGATTCTCGGTCGATCAACCCAGTAAGTGCCGGGAAACATTGTCATTGCGAGCGGAGCGAAGCAATCTCATCGGGTTAACTGCCGAAACGCGGAGATTGCTTCGTCGCTGCGCTCCTCGCAATGACATCCTTTCGACAATCGATCAATCGAGGGCAAAGTAGTACTCAGAATTGGTGCAAAGGACCTTTTATCCCCAAATGCCTCCGGAAATCTCTCAAGCCTCCCTCGTTTCCTGCGCGGCGCACGCGAAACAGAGCGCGCGGTTGCCCTTCTCGCAGAGTCGCGAAACCACCACCTGTTCGCCGCACATATCGCACGGCCGCGTCTGAACCGGTACCGTTGCAGGAGGAATATCGACCTCCACCCCGCTGATGTCGAAGAAGGCCGAGGGTTCCGCGCTGATGAGGCTCCACACGGCCTTTGTCTTCAGGAAATCGAGCCTTCCTCTGTCCTCGTCCGATGCCTCGGCTGAATCGATCCGTTTCCGCAAGGCACGCCGTTCCTCGCGGTCGGGAATTTCACCCACGAACGAGATCCGAACCGCCTTGCCGCTGGTGCGGTCAATAAAGGTGTAGACCTGCTTTCCCCAATCGCGGATGATCAGGTTTCCTTTGCCCACGGTGCAGCCGAGCAGGACCTGAACCGCGTCCACCGCGCAGGAATCGTTTTCAACGATGGCAACCACCTCTTCATCTTCGGCGGCTCCGATCTCGAGGGCACGGACAGCGGCCTTGACCGCGGCGTACCCTATGGCCAAGCCGGGACAGAGGTGCCGGTGAAAACGAACGCATTGCTCGAAATCAGTGGGGAAATCTCCCATCTCATCCATCGATGACTCCGTGCTCATTGGCGGTCTCACGCGGGAAGCAACCGCTGCCTACCCCGCGGACATGGTGCGGCAGTTCTCCAGCCGCCCCCGGTCGATCATCAATTCAGTGAAATGCTTGAGAATGCGCGCCGTTGCCCCCCAAATGTTGTGCCCCTCCCAGCGGTAAGACACGATATCGATCGGCTGGCCCTCGAAGATCCAGGTCTCTTCCGAACACCGACGCGGATCGAAGAACACGTCGAGGGGCACAGCGATGATGCCGGCAATCTCTCGGGCGCTCGTGCGGAAATCGTAGGGGTAGGGGATGATTCCGACGAATGGCACCACGAGAAATCTCGTAGCCACGGTATAGAAATCGTCAAGCTCCCCAATGACGCGAACATCGCCGGGATCGACGCCGACCTCTTCCGATGTCTCGCGCAGAGCGCACGACCGGATGTCCGGGTCTGTCGGGTCGAGTTTTCCGCCGGGAAAGGATATCTCTCCCCGGTGGTGTTCGACGTACTCCGAACGCTTGGTTAAGAGCACGTGCGGCGCCCCGTCCTTGAAGAAAAGGGGGACAAGCACCGCGGCCGTGATCAGGCCGTCGGCCGACAGAGCCCTTTTTCGCCGCGACTGGAGGACTCTCGCGACCTCCTCCTCAAAGCACGGCAGGTTCCAGGGTAATTGATCCTCACCATTGATGTCCGATCCGAATTCATGCACCAGTGCTCACCCCTTCATTCCTATTCACCTTCCGGGGCCTTTTGCGGCCTCGAATCGCCATTCCCAATCAAGCTCCCATATCATTACCGTGCCGTCCTTGGCTGCGCTGATGATGAATCGGCCGTTTGACGAGAATTCCGCAGCGGCAATCTCGCTGGAGTGCCCCTGAAACTCCCGTTGGCGCATTCCCGTCGCCGTGTCCCAAAGCCTCAGAACCGCGTCGCTTCCGCCGGTGACAAAGAAGGTCCCGTCCGGAGAAAAGGCCGTGGTCTTCACGCCGGCCTCACTCACGTCGACGATCCGACTGCACATCCCGGTTTTCAGGTCCCACATTCGCGCGGTGCCGTCCATTGATCCGCTGAGCAGTATGTCTCCTCGGGGAGAGACGCTCAGAGAAGTGACGGTATCCCGGTGGCCCTTGAGGTCCCGCAGCAATCTCCCCGTGGCAGTCTCCCACATCTTGACGCCCGTGTCGAAGCTTGCTGAGACGACGCGCTCGGAGCCGTTGGTGAATTGCACGGAGGTTATCTTGTCTTCATGGCCCTTGAGGATTCTCGTGAGGCCTCCGTCCGGCAGCCGCCACAGCCTCACGGTCTGATCCCACGATCCCGAGACCAACTGGCTACCGTCGTCGGAGTACGAAACGCAGCTCACGCTGTCAGTATGGCCCTTCAATATGAGGACGACGCGGGCGGTGTTCAGGTCCCAGATGCGAATGGTGCGATCGTCGCCGCCGGACGCGGCTTCCCGGCCGTTGACCGAGTATCGGACCACGGCCACCAGGCTCGCATGGTCCTTGAGCACCTTGAGGCATTCACCGCTCCTGGTGCTCCACATTCTGACGGTATGGTCGGATTGAGCGGTCAGGAAGTTGATTGCGCTCGGAGAGACCGACAGGTGCATGACACCCCTGGGAAGTTCGAAGGATTTACGCATCCATCCGCCCCGAAGTCCGACGCGCTTGCCGTGATCTCTCATGCTGACGATGAGCTCGAGTGGGGTGTCCGACCGCTCATACCCTGCCAGGGACTGCGAATCCCTGAGAAGGGAATAGGCAACGGAGAAGGCGCCCCGTTTCATTGCTTTTCGCGCCGCGTCCAGCGTTGCTTTGAACTTGCGATCCGACCTCATCTGCTTTTTCACGGGCCGGACCTTGGCCAGCGCCAGGTTCGGCACCATGGGTCGTCCACGTACGTCCCAGACTCGGACCGTCATATCACGGCCGCCGCCAATGAGCCGGTCACCGTCGGGGGTGAACGCGATGCAATTGGCTTCGGCTTCACCGGTGGAAAATGTCCGGAATCCGAACCCCGTCGAGGAATCCCACACTTTGACGACACCTTTGGAATCGCAACTGGCTGCGAGGTTTCTCACGGGGTTGAGCGCCACGTCGGTCACCGCGTCCTGATGGCCTCGAAACTCCGTCAGCATTTTCCCGGAAGATCCGTCCCAAACGATCACATGCTTGTCCCGGCCGGCAGTCACGACGCGACTCCCGTCAGGGGTGGCCTTCAGGCACGTCAGCACCTCCTTGTGTCCCGGCTCGAAGGGCTGATTAAACTGGTCGAGAGGGCGGAGCCTCCTCACGAGTCGATCCATGCCCGCGAGAACGATGTCCACATCGTCCGGATCGGCGGAAATTATCTCTGCAGCGGCGTGCGCGGGGAGTTTGAACGATCGCGCCGCCCTCAGGCCGGCCACCTCCCACATTCGAGCGGCTCCTTTGGAGCCCACGGTGAGGATGTGGCTGCCGTCCCGGGAAAACCCCACCGCGGTTACCGTGCCTTCGTGCGCGATCAGATGACCGACGAAACGGCCTGACTCGAGGTCGAGCATCTTCACCGGCTCCGCGCTCTGACTGGAAGCTATGGCCACAAGACGTTCGTCGGGGGAGATCCGTATCGCTGTCGCGGGCTGACCTACCACGAGAAACGTCTTCCTCTCTTCGCCCGTTTTCGAGTCCCAGATTTTGACCGAACGGTCCCGCGCTCCGACCAGAATGAGGTCGGACCTCGGAAAATGAGCGACACCGGTAATCCATCCGCCATGTCCGGGCAGGACCAGATCCTCCTCGATTACCGAGAAGGTGAAGCTCCGGGCTATGTCCTCGGGCTTGGCGCCCCCGATCTCCGAGCCCGGGGGAAGGGATTTGATGGTCTCGATCGCTTCATCCGCGAGGCCCTGTCTCACCTGCGCTCCGATCAGCCATCCGGATGCCTCGTCATCCGTGGGGAATCCTTTCAGGTAGTTCTTGAGGTGGTCAATGGCTTCCTGTTCCTTTCCCGTTCCGATCAGGGCTATGCCAAAATCCTTGAGCCACGACTCGGACGCGTCGTCCGCGCTCAGCGAGAGCTCGCATGCCTTCAGGGCATTGGACGCGTCTCCCAGGGCCAGAAGGGACCTGCCAAGAAGATGCGCCCCGCGGCCCACGTATTCCGGGGCCTTGACCACTTCTTCCATCCGGACCACGATTTCCCGTTCGGGATTTCCGGAACGGAGCCATTCCAGGATGCCGAGGTTAAAGACGGCCTCCGGGTGATGCGGGTCCGATTCCAGGGCCCGGCGCCACGCCCTCACCGCCTCTTCTTCGTGATTGAGGTCCATGAGCGAGACCGCACGGTTGTTCAGAGCATCGGAGATGAGCCTGACCTCGTCCGGCGGCTCGCGAGTAAGGCGCTTGTGGCAGACCTCGCCGTATGCCTCGACCAGCGCCTCACGAACAGCGAGGAACGAAGGGTATCGGGCGAAGGGGTTCTTCTCGAGACACTTGAGAATAATCTCCTCGATGACGGGCGGAATATCCCTCCTGATGGCACTGGGGCGCGGCGGGGGTTTCTTGACGTGCGCCAGGGCGATTTTGTCCCGCCGCTCGCCGGTCTTGAGCACGAACGGTTTCCGCCCGCAACAGAGCTCGAAGAACATCACGCCGAACGCGTATATGTCCGCCGGAGGGCCCACTTCGGAATGAGGAATCCACATCTCGGGCGCCATATAACCGGGAGTGCCCATCCCGGCCGCAGTCACCGACGTTCGCTCGATGGTCAGCGTCTCGGTCATGAGCGGTCCGTTTCCGATTCCGCGGACAACACTGTCCTGACTCCGGCGCTTGGTGAGACCAAAGTCGGTGACCTTGAGAGTTCCGTCCCCCGTCATGAGGCAGTTTCCCGGTTTTACGTCCCGGTGAACGAGTCCCTTGGAGTGCGCGTGCCCGAGCGCGTCGCTGAACTGGACCATCAAGTCGATCAGCAGATCCCAGCCAACGTGACGACGCTGCCTGAGCCATTCGTTGAGGGCCCCGCCGTCGATGTACTCAATGAAGATCCTGGGGCTGTCATTGATGTTCCTGACGTAGTAACAGGCCGCGATGTTGGGATGGAAGCCGATGTCGATCCACGTTTCCGCTTCCTTGACAAAGAGGGCCTTATCCTCCTCGTTCTCCCGTAAGCGCCGGAGGAGGGACTTCACCGCCAGCATGGTGTTCCAACGCCGGTGACGCACCACGTAGACCGCTCCCATGCCCCCTTGCTTGATGTCCCGCACTTCGTAGAGGTTCTCGATGATGTCCCCGACTCTCCATTCGTCCTCTTCAACCCTCGTGAAGCTCGTCCGCAGGGAGGAATGAATCGGCCGCGCCGGAGAAGGGCTCTCCGCCGGCGCGGTGGTCACCGAGAAGCCGAGCGATCTGATGAGTTGTAAGACCTGATCGAGCTTTGGATGGTCAGGAGTGATGATTTGGATGATCTTCCCCTTGGAGACGCGGTCGCGCACTCGTTCCAAGGGAAGTTTGGTTATGCGTGAAAGCCGGAGCAGATTCGCCTCGGAGATGTCCTGGGTGGCGGGTGTAGGAATGACCTTAATGGAGATTCGTTCTGCTGCCATGCTTCTAACAGTGTCTGACCAGGGAGAGGCTCAGTTTGTCCTCCCGCGGGTTGATCTTGTCAATGCGTATTATAACGCGATCGTACGGATCAAGGGAAACCGTCCCTGGGGTGTGGAGCGCCGCGTTCAGGCAGAGCCCCCAGATTTGCACAAGATAAAACCTCGGGAAGCGGTGGAGCACAATGGCTTCGAATTCGTCCCGGCGTCTCGCTTCCAGGTATTTGAGGAGGAAATACCGTTGTCGTTCACGCTCGAGGGCCGAGGCGCGATCCAGCCGATAGGAAATCTCCGGGAGAACGCTCGCCAACTCCCTCCGCGTGAGGGGGCCGGTCTGTGAGAGGGCTGCCTTGAGCTGTCTCTGAACCAGGAGGTCCGGATACCTGCGCAGCGGCGAGGTGGCTGTGGTGTAGGATTGAAGCCCCAGTGTAGCATGAGGAGCGGGGTCGATTCCGAGATCGCCGCGTGAGAGGGACTTCTTGCTCCGGTACGATACCACCGGGTCGAACTCGTCCCCTAATTCGATCCTCTCGAGGGGCGGGGCCTGGGTCCGGAATATTCCGGGAAGGTTCCGTTGCCGCAGGAAGCGCGCAAACAGGCTGTTCGCGAGAATCATCATCTCGGAGACGAGAACCTGGGAGGGCGATTCCCGGTCGCGGACGGCCACTTCGATGGTCTTGTCCGCATTGACGCGCACCGAAAGTTCCGGGTCCTTGAAGATCAGCGCGCCTGACGCGATTCTCTCTTTCCTCACCGCCTGGGCTATGGCGAAGAGTGTCGCCTCCTGAGACGCGGGATCGGAGATGCGCTCGTCGGTTTCTTCATAGGAGAGTCTCTCCGCAACTCGGACGTTCGCCGCGAGAATCCGGAAATCCTTGAACGTCAAATCGGGACCAAACCGGATGAGCGTGCTCAGCACGGGCCTGACTTTCTCCGCGGTCAGGCTGGCTGCCTCCTCCGAGAGTATCGGAGGAATCATGGGAATGATCATCTCGGGCAGGTAAATCGAGGTTGCCCGTTCCCGGACGTCGCGATCGAGCAGAGAATCGTGTTCGATGAAGTGGGCCACGTCGGTGATGTGCACACCGACGATGAAGTCAGCGCCGTCCTTGGACAGAGACAGAGCGTCGTCCACGTCTCTCGTGGTTACCGCGTCAATGGTAATCAGGTGTTCGCCCGTCAAATCTTCGGCCGATTCCGGGAGGGGTTTTCCGGAGACGCGCATCGCTTCCGTTAGAGCGTCGGGAGAAAATTCAATGGGAACATTCTCGGCGCGAAGCCGGATGTTTTCGTCTTCCGACCAGGTTCCAAGTCTCACGAGAACCCGAAACGGGTCCCACTCCGGCGGAAGGCCGGCCCGAGAAAAGATCTCCTTGATTTTTTTCAGCGTCACCCATTCCCGGCCGTGGCAGGCCGCTTCCTCCAGGAGGGGAGCCAAGCCTTCCGGCGTGTCTTCGACCGAGGGGGGATTATCATTCTTGAAGCGCCCGAGAAACTCCGCGCACCGATCGACAAAGGTGATGCGCTCCTCTTCTTTCCGACGCTGGGTGAGGGCCTGTTCGACTCGCTCGGGGGACAGGACCTCGACGGAATGGTTTTGCATCCTGAAGTGAAGCCGTTCCTCGAAAACAGCTCTCAAGAGGGAAGGTGCGGAGTTCACATCCTGCGCTTTCCCAAAGAACAGATCGCTCAGATCCTCGAGACTTATCTCCGAAGCTTCGTCCACTACGATCTCCCACAGGTCCCGGAGATTGATCAGCTTCTTGAGCTCATCGCGCTCGACCGAGATCTGCTTGAGTCTACTGATCTGTTCATCTCGGGTTCCCGACACCGGGAAGTGTGGGTCGTTGCCTACCGTGAGCGCACGGTTGTGAGCGATCTTCGTCTCGCGGCCCTGATCCGTCAGGATTCTGAGCCGCCGTTCGTCCGCTTCGAGCACGAGACCACAGGAGATTTTCCGACTATCAAAGTAGTCGATGATGTCATTTTTGTGAAAATTCATACACGACCGCCGAACCAACTCCGTTAAGAGGGAGAGCCGTCAAGAGCGCACCAAGGGCGACTTCCGCTCATCGAGTATCCGGAAGCCGTGGGGGAGCATCACTGCCCCACGTACCGGCCGTTGGCCGGAGACCGAATCAGTCACGCGGTTCGCCGAGCGCAAATGCGATGTACCTCCCCACATATAATCTATCAGGCTGACGGCCGAGAGGCTACCCCTTTCTCTGAAAACGGGCCGCGATTCTCCGTGCCAAAGTAAACGGATTCCTCGACGGTCCTACCGGGGCACGGGAATAAACACCGCAGGAACCGACCGCATTCTTTGCGTAAACTCGATTCAGCATTCATAATTCACGTGCAATATGATAAATAGAGACTGGCGTGTCATCCCAGAGAGGCGTACATCGAGGCGCTGGAGGGGGATTTTCTTGAAAAACCGCGTGCAGGAAATCTTCAAAGAAAGCATACGCGTGAAGCAGAAATTCGTCGATGAAAACCTCGACAAACTCTGGGACGCCATCAATTGCCTGGCCAACGTGCTGCGTCGGGGAAACAAGATTCTCCTCTTCGGAAATGGGGGGTCTGCCGCGGACGCCCAACACATTGCCGCTGAATTCGTCAACCGGTTCATGATCGACCGGCCCCCCCTCCGAGCAGTTGCGCTCACGACCGACACGTCGGTCATCACGGCGATTGCCAATGATTTCAGCTACGAAGAAATTTTCGAGAAACAAGTCAAGGCTCTTGGCCGGGCCGGTGACGCCGCGATCGGAATCAGCACGTCCGGGAAATCGCTGAATGTGAACAGGGGGCTCCGCGTGGCCCGCCAGTTGGGTTTGATTACTGTCGGAATTGGAGGGCCCGCGGATTCCCCGATGAGAAAGGAGTGTGACCACTATCTGTCGGTCGAAGGGGGACCAACCCCGCGCATTCAGGAAGTACACCTCGTCATCGGTCACACACTGTGTGAAGGGGTGGACCGGATACTCTTCGGAGGAGAGAATGAATCCCAAGGGCGCGAGCCTTGACCTGGGCCGAGACACCGTACACCCTATGATGGATCGCGCCGGCTCAATTGCGGAGCCCTCCGTCAGGCTGGTGAGGGCCTTTCGCCGGCCATTGCGTCTCACGACTGAGTGAACCCATGAGTGATCAACCAACGACCCGCATGTCCCCGATCATGACCGTCGAAGTGCAACTTCCGTTCACGTACACGGTAATTCATGGAGGCGATCCGTCCCTGAGATCGTCCCTCCAGAAGGCCAAGACGAGATCGCTGAACCTCGTGGGCCTCGTGTTCGAATCCCCGTCCATGGAAGTCGGCGGCTTCCACCTTTCTTTCACAGAATCAGCCTATGGTCGGAATTCCCTGGAAATCACCCTCGATCTCGGCAAGAAGCTCGGATCGGTGGAGCTCCTTGGCCAGGTGGAATGGTACGAAAGGCGTGCTACGCTTATTGGACACTCGTTCATGGTCGGGATAGCGTTCATCGACGTTCAGGCCGATGAATTGACCGCGCTCAGGGAATACCTCGTGCAGATGCACGCGTTGCGAAAGTAGATCGGCAACGCCTCTCGGTGGAGGGTCTGAATGGAAAAAGCCGTGCCCGGCTTCGACGTGGAAAAGCTCCTTATCGCTGTCATCAAGCTGCTCAAGGAGAGGGGGGTCCTGGAAGAACAGGAAATTCTCGAAGTTCTGTGGGAAGCGAAGGATCCGGTATTTCCCTGGAGCAAAAGCGATATTAAAGAACTATTGAAGTTGTGATCCGGGACAGGGGTTCCTCGGGGAGAGGAAATGCCCCGTGAAATGGTCCGTTGTTTGGCGATTCGCCGAAATGGCCGGTGAGAATGGCCCCCCGGCCGTGTCATGTTTAAATACAGGGAAGATTTCCCTGAATGAATTCAAGGGCAGGAAGTCAATGATGAGTGAACTCAAAGAGAAACTTCGCTTGCGTTGGGAAGATCTTACCTGGAGCTTTCCCGAGGGGGAGATCGTCAAGGGTACAACTGCCGACTTGGAGCCGGAGGCCGAAATCATCGGTCAGGACCGGGCGGTGAAAGCCATACGTCTCGGGCTGGCCATAAAGAGCTCCGGCTATAACATCTACGTCGCCGGTGTCAACGGTACCGGTCGCACGGCCACGGTTCAGAAGCTCCTCGATGAATTCAACGTCCAGGGGCCGGTTCCGGACGATATTTGTTACGTGAACAATTTCAAAAATCCGGACCAGCCACGCCTGCTCATGCTCAAGGCCGGCATGGGAGCGAAATTCAAGCAGCAAATGGCCGACTTGATCGCTATGCTGAAGAAGAAGATACCGGCCATCTTTGAAAGCGAAGAATTTCAAAGCGCCCGAAACGAGATTATCAACCGGCACATGGGGACGCAGAAGGCTTTGTTCAAGAACTTCGAGACCAAGGTCACCTCGCAGAATTTCATGATGGTCCAGGTTCAGGTGGGTCCCTATACGCGGCCGGATCTCGCACCGGTCATCGTGGGCAATCCCATGAAGATCGAACAGCTCGAAGCTCTCGTGGACGAGGGAAAGTTTTCTGCCGACGAATTAGCCAAGTTGAAAGAAAAATACAAAGAGCTCTCGTCGGAAATGGAGAAGATCTTCAAAGAAGCAAGAGACATAGACAAGTCCATTCAGGAAGACCTCGAAAAGCTGGCCAAGGAATGGGTGGAGCCTTTGCTGCAAGATCTCGTGACCCCCGTCCGGGACGAGCACGAAAGCGAGGCGCTCGGATCGTACCTCGACGAGGTGCAGTTCGATGTCATGGCTCATTTGGAGAGATTCCGACCCAGACTCATGCCTTCCGGCCAGGGAGGCGGAGAGCAGGCCGGACCGCCGATGCTCGTGCCGCCGGACCCCGGCCAGCTCAAGGATTACGAAGTCAACGTGATCATCGACAACTCCGAGCTCGAGAAGCCTCCTGCGGTGATCGAGACCACCCCGACGTTCCGAAACCTCTTCGGAACCGTTGACCGGCTTATGGATCGACAGGGCATGTGGCTGTCCGATTACCGGCACATCAAGGCAGGAAGCCTGCTGAAGGCCAACGGGGGTTTTCTGGTGATCAACGCCCGGGACTCTCTCCTGGAAGTGGGCGTGTGGCCGACCCTCAAGAGGTCTCTGCGAAACAATACCCTGGAAATCCAGGCCGATCCTTTCAGTTTTCTGTTTTCCTCCGCTCTGAAACCGGAAAAGATCCCGATCCGCTTGAGAGTGATCATGATCGGTGACCCGGAGATCTACGACCTCCTTCACTGGTACGAGGAGGATTTCCGCAAGATATTCAAGGTCAAAGCGGATTTTGACTCCAACATGCCCAATACGAAGGACAATGTCGTAAAACTCGCCGGATTCGTCGCGAAAACCATCAAGGAAGAGGACCTCCTGCCCTGCGACGCCTCGGGTCTCGATGCCGTCACCAGGCTGGCCGTACGCTGGGCCGGGCGCAAAAAGAAGATCACGGCTCAGTTCGAACGAATAGCCGACCTGGTGAGGGAATCGGATCTCAAGGCCCGGCTGGGAGAAGCGGAAGTCATAACGAGAAAGCACGTTGAAGAGGCCAACACGGATCGTATCGAGCGCGTGAACATGCTCGAGGACAAGATCCAGGAGTACATCGAGGACGACATCCTCATGATCGACACCAAGGGAAAACGTGTCGGACAGATAAACGGCCTCAGTGTGTATTCACTCCCCGAATTCTCGTTCGGGCGTCCGTCGAGAATTACGGTGAAGACCAGCATGGGCAAGCTCGGGATCATTAGCATTGAAAAGGAAGCGGACCTGGCCGGACACACGTACAACAAAGGAGTGCTGATCCTCACGGGATTCCTCCGGTCGAGATTTGCCCAGGACAAACCGCTCAATCTGTCGGCCAGCATCACTTTTGAGCAGTCCTATGCGGGGGTTGACGGTGATTCAGCCTCGTCGACGGAGCTCTACGGCCTGATGAGCTCATTATCCAATGTTCCCATCGACCAGGGAATCGCGGTTACGGGAAGCGTCAATCAGCACGGCGAAATCCAGCCCATCGGCGGGGTCAACCAGAAGATCGAAGGTTTTTTCAAGGTGTGTCGGTCGCAAGGCCTGACCGGTGAGCAGGGAGTCATGATTCCCCGGCGCAACATCGGCGATCTCGTGTTGGGCTCCGACGTGCTGGATGAGGTCAAAGAAGGGAAATTCCACATCTGGGCCGTGGATTACATCGACCAGGGAATCGAGCTGCTCACCGGGGTTCCTGCCGGGGAACCGGACGCTGATGGGATCTATCCCGAAGGGAGCATCAACTATCTCGTCAATGAGCGGCTGGAGGAGCTCGCTGAAGGCATCAAGGAGTTCGAAGGGTCTGTGCAAGAAGAAGGAGAGGGCGAAAAGGAAGAGGGGAAGGCCGAAGGGGGCGGATGCCCGGAAGAAGGGGAACGTTCGCTCAAGGGCCTATGGTGATTGCCGAAAGCAGCGTCCGGGTACCGAAGGTACAGGAGGCTCCGAATCCAAGGCGTTTCATTACGGAGAGGCCGTGAGGCTATGAGAGCGACTCGTAAATGCCTTGCCCCACGCGAGGCAACGGTGCAAGGGTAGGGGCAACCGGCCGGTCGCCCCTACAAAATCCGGCAACTGTGATACGTATTATGGAGGTTTTGCAACTACTTCTAGTGCTCCGTTTCACTAATACTGTCACGGATTCCGTCCCCTGAGATTGCTTCGCTTCGCTCGCAATGACATTCCCGGACCGTGTCATTGCGAGGAGCGGAGCGACGAAGCAATCTCTCGTGAACAACAAATCCGGAACCGAATTCATGAAACGCAGCACTTCCCGACCCGGACATAGAGCGTCTGGTCCACAAATACCGTGGCCTCGAAAATCTGGGCCTGTAGCCACAGGCCAGCCCTTTCATCCCAATCTTCGAGGATTGGGCTTGATCGGTTCGGCCTCGTGCTGTTCGCCTTCCTTGGGCTGCCAGAGCTTCTTGAGCTCTTCGAGCTCCTTCTTCAGGTCGCTGAGCGCACGGGAATCGGCAGCTCGGGCCTCGGCCCGCTCGACAACGCGTCGGCCTTCCGGTTCGACTTCCGAAGACGCGTCGCGTTCGGGCTGCGGGGCTCCCAGTCGCTCCTCAAGCTTCCTGAGAAGCGATTCAGCCTTGTCTCGCAGATCGGTGCTGGATGAGACCTCTTCTTTGAGCGCTATGACTTCCCCCCGCAATCTCACCCACAGTTTGTCGAGAAACATGCTTCCGCCTGTTCGTCGCGTCCCTTCCTGCCCGTAACACCATAGGGAGGGGGACTTAGATTTCCATTGAGGCAAAACCGCAGAGGCATTCACAGGGTCAGCAAATGGATCAACTTGTGCAATTCCTCAAGATCCCGGTTTCGGATCCGCGTTATGCGGTACCCCGACAGGATCTCTCCGGCGCCGCGTTTCTTCTTCGTCCAGCGGCATTCCGCCTCGAACGAGAAGCGGTCTATCTGAAAGAACTCTTCGTGAAAAACCTCGAAGCGCTTTCGATCGTGAACCTGGCACGGAATGCCGACCACTCCGACACCTCTCGTGGCAAGGTCGACGATCCTGCCACTAACCGACGGGTCGTCCCGGTCAACGATCGGGAGCTCGAAATCAAGGCAGAATCTGGCTTCGTCACGCACTTTGTCCGGTTCGCGGGCCCAGAGCTGGAACTGGAGGTTGTCGGAAAGCTCCGAAGCCTTCAGATATCCCGCTCTCACCAGCTTTCTCAGGGCAGACTGAAGCATTCGCGGAGCTAGCCGGTATTTCTGCATCAAATCTTCCCGGCTCATGCCACCGCGAATGTCTGTTACGATTTTCCGCGCACTGATCCGACGCTTCTCCGGTGCAAAGAACGCGGCGTCGATCGGCTCGAGCATTCCCGCGTCGATCAGGTCTTTGACCATGAGCTGGAGCTCCTGGTACGAGTTCCCGAACTTCTCGCCGCGCGCGGCATCCTTCAGACCGGATTGAATATACCTCAGCAGCTCCTCGGCTTGCGCCCTTCGCACGCTCATAGAGAGCTCCTTTGGTAGTCATGGGAAACGCAACAGATCATGATGGCTCTCACGGCTAACGGGCTCGCTGCCCGACACTGGGTGCCCTTTGGCGCAAATCCGGTTGCCTACCGGCTCAAGTTTCCACGGACCAATGTAGGATGCGGTGACCGAAGGGAACCGCATCGGTCGTTGTCTTTTCGCGACAGATGCGGTTCGATGCGCTCACCACATCCTACGCGAACACGTCACCGTTTGCGCCACAGAATACTAAGCATAGACCACACCTAAAGCAAAGTCGAGCGTCTTTTCCGCGTTTGGGATCGTGATGGGGCTTGAAGTTCGCGGAAGACTTCGTTTAGCATGATAGCGCCGAAAATAGTATAGTGACGCGCCTTGAAATTCGCGGGGAAGTTGATGCCATTTTGAGGAGGGGCAGACCCGAGGAAGCTGCCTCAGAATTCAGTTTCGAGTCCAAATCGGGGCACGATCCGGAGCCAACGAGTAGCGGGGTGGCCCGGACGTTATACGTCCGGGTGCCGGAGGCACAGGAGGTCTTCTCTTCAATGGAACGAAATCGTTAAGCCACGGTTGGACCATCAAGGCTTTTCGGACCTCTTGTCGCTTCGCGACCCGGACGTATAACGTCCGGGCCACCCAAAGCCAAGTTGGTCGATTCTCGTAGCACGATTTCCATTCAATCGGAGGTTCTAAGACAGTTTCCGAGTGTCTGCCCCCATTTAGCCTATGGTCTTGAATGCGGGCGGACGCGCAGGTCCGCCCCTACAAACAGAGGGCAATCGGTCACTGAGCATTTCCGCAGTTCTCAACGCGTGACACTATAACTCACCGCAGAGGCGCAAGGGACGCGCGGATTTTACAGTAATTGTTGAAACGTCTCTCTGAATCGCTGCGCTGAAAATCGTCGTTCCCTCGGAAGAGGGAATTCAGGATTTCAGGATTGATTCCTGCTTCCCCAGGAATGACTGGCGAAGAGGCTTCGCTCCGAACCCATGGTGAAACTTCCGTGACGCACTTTCCTGTCGACGCGATTCCGGCCGGTATCTACATTCACATTCCCTTCTGCAAGGGGCGATGCCGATACTGTGGCTTTGTCAGCTATCCGCATCGACCCGAGCTCGAGGAATCCTACGTTGGGGCGGTTCTCGGAGAAATAGCGCTGTGGAGCGGCCCCGCCGCGGGCGACTTTCTGCCGGCGGCACTGAAGTTCGACACCCTCTACTTCGGGGGAGGGACTCCGTCCCTCGTGAGCCCCGATCGAATTCAACGGCTCATTCATGCCTGTCGCGGGGCATTCGTTGCCGCGGATCCTCTCGAAATCACCGTCGAAGTGAACCCCGCAACCTGCTCGAGCTCGGGTCTGGAGGCGCTGGCCGCGGCCGGGGTCAATCGCGTCAGTCTTGGGGTCCAGTCGCTGAACGATGCGGAATTGAGACTCATGGGGCGGCCTCACACCGCGGCAGAGGCTCTGGCCGCGTTCAAGGACCTCCGATCGGCAGGATTCGACGACATTTCGGTGGACCTCATGGCAGGCTTTCCCGGTCAGTCGCGGTCATCTCTGGCGCACAGTCTCGAAGCGGTGCTCGATCTGAACCCTGAGCACGTCTCGGCCTATCTTCTGGAAGTGAAGGCGGGAACCCCATTGGAAACACTGATACGGGAGAGGACGATTCCCGAGCCTGACGATGACCTGGCCGCAGATCTGTACGAGCTCCTCTGCCGAGCTCTCGTGGATGCCGGGTATCAGCAGTACGAGATATCGAACTTCGCCCGAAACGGCCGCGTTTCGCGTCACAACCTGAAATACTGGCAGGATGGCGTCTTTCTTGGCCTCGGCGCGGGAGCCCACGGCATGACCGGACGACATCGATATGCGAATCTGGAAGATCTCGAACAGTACGGGCAAGCCGTCGCGGCCCGGAGATTGCCGTTCGGCAGACTCGAAGGGCTCACTCCCGAGACACGGTGCAAGGACGCCCTCATCATGGGAGCGCGTCTCGTTTCGGGAATTGATCTCGTTGAATCGGGCGCACGGTACGGCGTGGACGCTCTCGCCTTTGTTCGGGAAACCATCGGTGACCTGGAAGACGCGGGGCTCTATGAGCTGGAGCGCGGGCTTCTCCGCCTGACGCCCAAGGGAAGGCTCCTTTCCAATGTCATCTTTTCCCGGTGGGTTTGACACGAAGGCCCGACCGGGCAGGTGCGGTGGCCCGCCGGTGTTGACACTCCGGTCTCCGTGGCTTAGCATAAAGCTTTGGGGCGAATTCGAGATTCCTGGCCCTGGAAAAGACGAAATCAGTCTCCCGCGTCGCTGCGGGGAGACGGAAAACCGGAATACGAGAACTCATGGCTCGCAATTCAGACTCGATCACCATAAAGGGAGTGGAAATCCACCTGGTGGATCCCCCGCAACTGGAAGTGGAGTGGGTGGGAATGCAGGAACCCCTTACCCAGCTTCTCGCCGCATGGGCCGACGACGGAATAGACCCTCCCATGCAACCACGTATTCTCGGCAAGCCGGGAGTGGGGAAAACCTCCCTCGCGATCACCGCGGCAAAGAAGATGAAGCAGGAGCTGTACATCACGCAGTGCACGGTAGACACCAAACCCGAGGATCTTATCGTCTCGCCGGTCATCGCGGACAACGGCAAGATTCGGTACATGGCTTCGCCACTGGTGACCGCCATGATTCGGGGCGGAGTCTGCCTCCTGGACGAAGGGAACCGCATGAGCGAAAAGAGCTGGGCTTCAATTGCTCCGCTGCTGGACATGCGGAGAAGCGTCTTTTCCATCGTTGCGGGAGTTGAAATCAAGGCTCGGCCGGAGTTCCGCGTGTGCGTGACCATGAACGAGGACGCGTCCACCTTCGAGGTTCCCGAATACATCCATTCCCGCTTGCAGCCGGCCATTCATATGGATTTCCCCACGCGCGACGAAGAGTACCGCATCCTGCGCGGCAAACTCGCCGGACCTTCCGACCAACTCATCGACCATGTGGTGGATCTGCTCCAGCAATCCCACGCGCGAGACGAAGACCTGAGCGTTCGTGACGGGCTCAATATTGCTCGTTATGCGCACCGGCTCCTGAAGTTCCATCCCAAGCTCAGCGAGCGAAAGGCGCTCGATCAATCAATCCTGCAGATTACCGGAGAGAGCCGTGCCTCACTTGATGGGCCAAAATTGGTCTGATGTCGTAAGGCTGGGGAACATAGCCCTCATCGGGGTCCTCCATTACCGGGTGGAATTCTCGGTCATGGTGAACACGTTTCTGCGCAATGAGAAGCCTGATTGTATCTGCGTGGAGCTCCCGCACGCCCTGCGGAGTGAGATCGTCTCGGGCCTGCGACGACTGCCCTATCATTCGGTGATTCTCTACGAAACCGCGGGAAAGGAGAACGGCGCTCTCATCATCGAAGGGTCCGACGGCATCCAGGAAGCGGTGCGATTCGGACTGGAGAACGACATCCCGGTCCTCTTCGTCGATCCGCTCCCGGAGCGCTATCCTCTGTTCAACGATCGGGTCCCCGATGCGTATCTCATCGACACCGTCGGCCAGAAGAAGTTCATCGACCTCTCTGCCTCCAAACCGTCCCTGAACCGCGACGACGAGAATGGACGCCGGGAAACCTTCATGACCGCAAAAGTCCGGGATGCGGCAAGGGACCACGAGAAGGTCGTCTTCGTCGGCGGGATCGGGCACATTGCCGGGATGGTCGCTCGCCTCGGCGAACCGCTCGCATTGCCGTTGATGCGAACGGGAGTCAACGCGGCGGTCCTGGCGCCCCTTCATCCCGGTTCTCTGAAGAAGGGATTCACCGAAATCCCCCGGATAACGGAAGCTTTCGAGAAGTGGCGTCAGGACACTCGACTGTCGGCTCCGCCCAACCGGCACGAGATGATCGTTTCTCTCATGGGGGAGGCGGCAGCCTATTATACCCGCCAGACTCGAGACGAGGTTGCAGCCTACGTCCGTGTCACGTGGGCGTCCTTCCTGAGGAAATGGCTCTCTTTCAAGGGCGAGCTGCTCCCCGATCTCTATCACCTCGTGGCCGGAGCGCGAGCCGCCATGGACGAGGACTTCGCCTACCACGTCCATGAATACCTTGCCGACTATGAATGGTCCAACGACCCCCTCGATCCGTCGGCCGTGCTCCTCGATGAAGACAGCCTCATGTTCCACGGTCATAAGATCGTGCTCCACAAGAAACTGCGCACGCTGTTTCGCTCGGCCTCACGATACCGCATGAAGGCGGTCAACACCTCCAAGTGGAAGGAACACCTCAAGCGCACGTGGGAAACCGCGGACCCTAACGAGGTGGACATCTGTTCCTATCCGCCCGAAGATGTTGAAGTGGAACGATGGGGCGAGGCCCTGATCAAGCACGCCAACCACCTGCTGCAAACCGCGCAGAGTCAAGCGGAACCGTTCGTGGCCGACTTCGGGTCAGGACCCGACATCCGGGAAACGCTGAGGAGATTCTACGAGAAGCGCCTCTATGTAAAGACCTCCGAAGAGGGAGGCATGGAATTCGGTTCCGTGGTGGTGATCTTCGAAGAGGATGAGAGGCGGGTCCACTATCCGTTCCAGATGACCTGGCTCGGCGAACATTCCCAGGAATCGGACATGGCCTTCTACTCGACGCCGCCCGGCGCGGAAATCATCGGCCCCGGCATCAGTCGCATGGAGCACGGCGCATTCATGCTCTCTTATCCACCGATGCGGATGTTCGATGTCTGGCTCGATCCGGATTTTGATTTCGTACCCGCGCGTCACGATCGTCTGCTGGTCGCGGGACTGGCCTATTCAGAAAAGCCGGGCGTGGTGTACGTCGCGAAAAAGCCTCCCGCGCTTCGGTGGAAGAAGCTGGCCAAGAGCATGGGCAGGCGGATCATCTATCTCCCCCTCGGTTCCCTCAATCCGATTCACGTGAAACGGATGCGCACATTTCACATGCTACAGAATAAGGGAATCCGCAACATCGCCCATGAATATTTGAAGAAAGATTAGTCGGGGCCTTGCCGTTTAGGCTTCGAAGCGATAGAATTCCTCTCGTGCTCCATTGGTGCGTAGTTCAGCGCCGGGAACCTATGTACGTGTGGCAGTAATCGTTCACCGTGAATTCGAGCCCTCACCCCCAACCCCCTCTCCAAGTTTGGAGAGGGGGCTTCTGATCCCCCTTCCCCAAACTTGGGGAAGGGACTAGGGGATGGGGACAAAGGGTGAGGCGCTCACCGTCTCATTCACGAGCAACCCCGGTGAACGGTCACGTGTGGCGACACCCGTCCAGCGAAAAGAAGAGAGGACATCATGGCGGAATTCATTTCCTTCGACCCGACGGTTCAGGTGGTGGGTGAGGTCATAGCGGCATTTGTGGGGGGGTTTCCTTCTGAGGTGCAGAGAGAAGGGTTTGCCATTCTCAAGAGGCATGCGATCGAGAACCCCCGGCCGGGAGATTACTATCCACTTCAGAGCCTGCTCGATGCAATGAAGGAGGTTTCTGAAAAGATGGGCTCACAGATGCTGAATCGGATCGGAGACCAGATTGCTACCAATGCAATGCTTCCACCCGGTTTGAGCTCGCTGGAAAGCTGTTTGGCCGCAATAGATGTCGCGTACCATATGAACCACAAGGGCGGTGATATCGGCCGATACGTCTACGCGGACGAAGGGACCGAGCACGGTTTGAGGAAGGCCAAGATGGTTTGCCCGAATCCCTATCCCTGTGCTTTTGATCGCGGAGTGATTGAAGGCTTTGCACGACGCTTCAGGCCGGCCGGCTGTCTGGATTGCATTGTGAGACATGACGACTCGCAACCCTGCCGGCGTGAGGGCGCGGATTCCTGCACGTATGTCATTGTCTGGGCTTAGTACACGATGGCGCAATGACAGTGACGTATTCATGTAGGATGTGGTGAGCGAAGCGAACCGCATCAATTGTGAAAGACCATCGGACGATGCGGTTCACTTCGTTCACCGCGTCCTGATATGCTCGCCGGAAATTTGCACCGATAGGTGACCGCATTTAGGAAATAGCGTACTGAGAGACTACTTCACCACCTTGAGCATCTGCTTGAACTGATCGCCTTCGGCCTTTTTCAGCAATTCAAAGAGAGCCGTCTCCGCGCTCGTGACGGACGCGCCCGCGAGCTTGCACCGTTCGAGTCCGATGGCCTTGTTTTCCGGGGTGCGGGATGAGACAGCGTCCGCAACCACCTGGACTTCGTAGCCCCGACCGATCAGATCGACGACCGTCTGGTACACGCACACATGGGATTCGATTCCCGTGACGAGGGCCTGATTCCTTCCAATGGCGTTGAGCTGTTCCACGAAACTGTCTTCGCCGCAGCAACTGAAGCTCAGCTTGGTTACGGGTTCCGAAGAGGACAGCAGATCACGGAGCTCCGGCACGGTCGCTCCAAGACCCTTGGGGTTCTGCTCGGTCCACAGAATCGGGATTCCGAGGATTTGAGCGCCTTTGACGAGCTTAACGTTTCCGTCGATCATCGACTCCATTTCGTGCATAGCGCGGGCCAGCTTTTCCTGAACATCGACCACAACGAGAAACGTGTTTTCCTTCGTGAGCACGAGTCACCTCCCTTGGCCGGTCCGCGGACAAACCCGGAATGACTATTCCACCATTTTGCCGGTAGCGTCGTCAGGGTGAAGAAGGCCGTCTCGAGGCGTTTTTGCCCGAATCTCCTCCTTTGCCCTCTCGCCCAGCCTCAGCACTGCCACCCCATTGCACTTGGGACAGACCTTTCCCCGCGGAACCTCCTGCTGCTCGTCCATCAGTCTCTTGATCTTGAAGTAATCGGTCCTGATAAGGGTTTGGCCGCAAAAGGGGCACTCGAACAGGATCATTCGATCGTAGAGCGTGATGATCGCCTGCTTGATCCTTTGAGGGGGCCGGTTCGGTGTGCCCAAGATCGAGCCTCCAGATCAATCGTTGGCCGCGCTGTGGCCGGGATCGGGCCCGAGCAAATTCAACGGTGACTTACCTTCACCTGCTTCGCCCGTGACGTAGGCGAACTGGTCGAGCACGATCTGAGCCACTCTCTTGTACAGGGTTCTCAAGGGAATTTCCGCGGGACAGACTTCGGTACAGAGGTTGCAATCAATACACCGCCCTGCCATATGGACGGCTCGGGTCAGGTGGAACATCGGGTTTTCGGGCGGCAGGTCCCCGGTTCTGATGAGCGCGCTCTCTTCCAGACTGCACACGTTACAGAAGCAGACCGGACAAATGTCCCGGCATCCATAGCACTTGATGCAGCGATCGAATTCCCGGGTCCAGTAGGCCAGTCTTCCGTTCAGGTCCAGGTTCATGACGTCCCCGACGGTGGCGAAGGAAACCGGCTCGGCCTTCTCCCCGGCCACGAATTCGTCCGGGAACGGTTTGCGGCATTCATGGGCCTGCGCGAGCTGGGATGGGCAGGCAATGCCGACTTTCACGATTCGGTCCGCGCCCGCCATTTGATTCCACCGCACGAGCTCGTACAGGGCGCGCTCGTCGCACCCTCTCAGCAGCACTCCGTACGTGTTCTGCGGATCAGCGTTGAGAACCGTCGTAAAGAGCTTCGCGATGGGATAGCGAGCATCGCCGGCCTCTTGGAGATCCCCGATGCTGAAGCCGTTATCCAGCTCGTCTGATTTTTGATAGAGATGGGGAACGATGTTTCCCTGCAGGTCCCGGAGTCCCAGGAATCCCGCGATCCTTCCCTCATCAATCAGTCGTTTCACGTGGTCTCTTACTTGTTCGATCATTTCACTTCCCGGCTCAAACTGCATGCCCGGCCTTCATCGTGCGCCGGGCCGTTCCTTGCGGACATCCCTTCCTGACAGCTCCAGTGCCAACCGCACGTTCCGCGACCGGTCGCCCTGGCGCACATTCTCGAAGCCCTCCGCGAGCTCAGCCCGCGCGTCTGACCTCCGTGGGCTGACGGAGAGGCGAGGGTCCCAAACTGCGAATCTTTTCCACAAAGTCGGTAACAACCTGGGCAAATCGCGGCCCCTCCGCGGAGGAGACCCATTTGAGCAGGAGCCTCTCGGGGGCGACCCCGGAGAATTCGAGCAGTTGCTGCATGAAAGCGATTCTCTTGACCGTCATGTAATTACCGTACAGGTAATGGCAGTCGCCGATGTGTCAGCCGCCCACGAAGACGCCATCAGCCCCCTTTTGGAACGCCTTGAGAATCTGGTGGGGTCCCGCGGTGGCCGAACAGAGCGTCCTGATGGTCCGCAGGTTGGCAGGGTATTGCAGACGGCTCACGCCGGCAAGGTCCGCGCCCGCATAGGCGCACCAGTTGCAAAGAAAACCGACAATGGTCGGTTGGAACTCTCCTTCGGACATAGTCAAGCTCCTGAAAGGTCTATCGTTCTATGTGTAATGTTTCTTATGGCCAGTGCCAAAAGTCCTGTCCGAATGAGTGAGGCCATCTCCCGAAAGGAAGACCTACGGTAGGGGCGCACCCATGTGTGCGCCCTTGTCCTGGGCAGACACACGGGTCTGCCCCTACCGGGACCGTTCATCCCGCAACCGGACTGTATTTTTGGCAACCGCTATGATCGCGATTACGCTCTTCCGACGGAGCCCGTAGGATGCGGTGACCAATGGGAACCGCATCATTCGAGGTCCTTTCTTGACAGATGGGGTTCGCCGGGCTCACCGCATCCTACCTGAAGACGCAACCGCATTTCCACAAATGAGTCCTACGAAGCCAGGGCCTCCTCGATCTGGGCATAGATCTGGTCGCTGGCGAATCCGTCCAGCCTCGCGCTCTGGGAGGGACACGTGGCCGCGCAGCCGCCGCACCCCTTGCAGAGGACCTTGTTCACCTGGCAAATGCCCTCGTCTTCCAAGTAGTTGATGGCTCCGTACGGACAGACTTCGACGCACCCGAGACAACCGCAGCACGTGCTCGGATTGATATCCGCCACAATGCCGCTCGTGAAGAGAGCGTCCTTGGAGAGCACACCGGCCGCTCGCGAAGCCGCGCCGAGCCCTTGGGCCACCGCTTCCCGGATGGTGGACGGGAAACGGGCGTTCCCGCAAAGGTACACTCCGTCAGTAGCGAAATCAAGCGGTTTGAGCTTCACATGCCCCTCGAGGAACCACCCGTTCTCATTCACCGGCACCTTGAGCATGGTCGAGATGTTGCCCGCGTCCGCTTGTGCGATCAGCGGAGTCGAGAGGACCACGAGATCCGCGGGCATGAAAATTTCCTTCCCCATGCGAGCGTGGTACACGAAAATCCCGTTCTCTTCCACTCTGGGCGGGCTTTCGGGGTTGTACGTCACGTACCGCACGCCCATTTCCTTGGACTTTCGGAACATGTCCTCGTTTTCGACGCCGTACATCTGCATGTCGCGGTAGAGAATGGTCACTCTGACATTCGGGTCCGCCTCCTTGAGGAGGATGCTGTTTTTCACCGCGGTCATGCAGCAGATCCTCGAACAATAGGTCCGCTCTTCACCCCGCGACCCGACGCACTGGATCATGACTACTTCTTTTGGCGAAGGAGCGCGGCCGCGCAGCATGGACTCCAGCTCGAGGTGCGTGATGACTCTCTCGCCGTCGTACCCGAAGAGCCCTTCGGGTTTGAGGACCCGCGCACCGACCGCCACGACGATCACGCCTGCCTTGACCTGCGTCTCAGCCCCGTTTTCCGCCAACGTGACCACGAAGTTTCCGACGTATCCCTCGGTCTTTTTCACCGCGGATTCCGTGTGGATGCTTACATTCGGAATCTCCCGGAGTCTCTTGACCAGATCGTCAACCAGATTGGAGGCCGGTTCATTGGCCGGGAGGACGATATTGAGATCGTTGAGCAAGCCGCCGAGCCGGTTCTGTTTCTCGACGAGATCCACCTCGTACCCCATGTTGCCGAGGGCCATAGCCGCGGACATTCCCGCAATCCCACCTCCGATGACAACGGCCCGGTGGGTGAGGTCGAGCTGGATGCGGCTGAGCTCCCTCAGGCGCGCGGCCTTGGCCACTGCCATGCCGATCTGGTACTTGGCGCGTTCGGTCCCTGCTTCCTTCTGCTGCATATGAACCCAGGAGCACTGGTCCCGGATGTTGGCCATCTCGAAGAGGTACGGGTTGAGGCCGGCTTCTTCGCATGCGCTCTGGAAGAGCGGCTCGTGAGTCCGTGGGGTGCACGAGGCGACCACCACCCTCGTGAGGTTTTCGCGGGGAATGGCTTCCTTGATCTCGTTGATTCCGCCTTCGGAGCAGGTGTAGAGGTTTTCCTGAACAAAGGCCACGTCAGGCAGGGTCCTGGCGAACTCCGTCAGTTGCTTCATGTCCAGATATCCTGCGATGTTGGAACCGCAATCGCAAATGAAAACCCCGATGCGTACGTCCTGTTTCGCTTGCTCGTTCAATCTTGTGTCTCCCTCATACGGCAAGAGCCCGGCCGGCAGTCATCACGACTTCAGCGGCCCTGGCCGCTGCGCTGCTTGCCTGAGCCACGGATTCGGGAATATCGAGCGGTCCCTGCGCGCATCCGCAGGTGAAGATGCCGGGAACACTCGTATCCAGGGGCCGGTTGGGATGCGTCCTGACGAAGTTGTTTTCCTCGAGCTCCAATCCGAGGAGCTGGGCCATCTTCGTGACTCCCGACGGCGCGGCGCACGCGGTGGCCAGGATCACCATGTCAAGGGTCATGCTGACGACTCGGCGCTGTTCGGTGTCCTCGTACACGACCATGGGGTTGAAGTCTTCGTCCTGGTGGATTTCAGCCACTCGGCCGCGGATGTACTTCAGGCCCGAGACCTTGGCGCCCCGAACCTTGTACTCCTCGAACCCTTTCCCCACGGTCCGCAGATCCATGTAGAAGATATACGATTCGGTCTCGCGCTCGTGCTCCTTGGCAATGATGGCTTCCTTGATCGAGTGCATGCAGCAGAAGCTCGAGCAGTACTTGTGGAATCGGAAATCCCGCGATCCGACGCACTGAATAAACCCGAGCTTTTTCGCGGTATGGTACTTGTGGACATGCTCTTCGAGTCTCTTGAGCTCTTCGTTGAGACGGTTGACTTCGTCCTGGTTTTCGGCCTTCTCCGCCTTCTTGATGAGCTTGGGAATCTCCTTGAGCCGGGCTTCCCCTCGAATCGTGGAAGGTCTGGTCAGGTGGCCTTTCGTGGGGCCGCCCGCGCTGAGGAGCCGCTCCATTTCCAGAGCTGAGATCACGTTGGGAAGTCTGCCGTATCCGTACTCGGAGATCCTCGTCGCGTCGAAGAGCTCGTAACCTGTCGAGACGATCACCGACGCCACGTTGAGCTCGATATCAGTGTCCTTCTGTTCGTAATCGACAGCCTTTGCCTGGCAGACCTTCGCGCAGACTCCGCACTTGCCGCCCTGCATGACCTTGCAGTGCTCCGGATCTATGGTGTAGACCGACGGGATTCCCTGAGCGTAATCCTTATAGATTGCCCTGCGCTCGTCAAAGCCGAAGTTGAACTCGTTGGGAACCTTGGTAGGGCACTTCTGAGCGCACGCGCCGCAGGCAGTGCACTTGGTTTGATCCACGTACCGGGCCTTGCGATGGACTTTAGCTCGAAAGTCTCCGACCGATCCGGAAAACTCGGTTACTTCGCTGTACGCCAACACATTGATCTTGGGATGCCGACCGACATCCAGCAGCTTTGGCGAGAGAATTCATATGGTGCAGTCATTGGTCGGAAAGGTCTTGTCCAACTGCGCCATCTTACCGCCGATGCTGGGATTCTTTTCAACAAGATGAACCTGGATTCCCATGTCGCCCAGGTCCAGTGCGGCCTGCATACCGGCTATTCCACCGCCGATAATCAGAACTTCCTTTGACGCCATATTGGTACCGTCCTTGAATCGGTTGTGCCGATGTCTGTGTTCCTTTGCCGAGTGCTGAATCAGAGGCTTGCCCTGAGGGCTCAAATTCCTTAATTCCGTTGCGAATTTTTCAATGCCTACCGATCAGCCGCGGCCCAGGGGGCGCACCTCTTCTTTGGTGGGACGGGCATCTTGCCTGTCCATGAATGACGGGCAAGATGCCCGTCCCATCGAAGCCTTCAAGACAACTCACCACATCCTACGCGACCCGTCGGGTCACGCATGGTGCTACGAAGACCGACGAACCCTAGAAATCATCCTTTCCCGATAGCGCAGCCATTTCGGCTTGACGGTGACTCTTGCAAGATCCTTCTAAGCCTTCAGCGCCGAGGCCAACAGATCGTTGATGTCGCGGATCTTGAGGTCCACTTCCATATCTCTGAGCGCGCAGTTTAGATGAGCACGGCACTTGGGGCACGCGGTGACGAGAGTCTGCGCGCCGACGGCCTGCGCCTCCATGATGCGGCTCTTCTGAATCGACTTCGAGCAGGACGAGCAGTTCATCCATGCGCTGGTGCCGCAGCAGAGCCCGTTTTCCCGGTTGCGCTCCATTTCCGTGAGCGTTACGCCGGGAATGCTCTGGATGAGCTGCCGAGGCGCGTCCATGATTCCGGCCTGACGACCGAGGCGGCACGGATCATGATACGTGAACACGCCCTCGAGCGGCTCGAAGCTCACCGCGCCGGATTGGACCTTCGATGCGAGCAGCTCGTAGAAATGGACAACCGCGAATCCCAGCTCACCAACAACGGCCGGATAGTGTTTCTTGAACGTGAGGTACCCTTCCGGGCAATGGAAGACCACCTGCTTGCAGCCGAGTTTCCGGATGAGATCCACGTTTCGTTGTGCGAGAAGCCGGAAGTTCTCGACGTCGCCGTTCCACATGAGGTCGTGGCCGCAGCATCGCTCTTCGTCGCTGACAACCGGATCGATGCCGACCGCGTTGAGAAGCTTGAGTACTCCCCTGGGGCCTTCGAGCATGTCCAGACCCCATTCGTCGTGGAATTCCACATCGAAGAAGGGCGAACAGCCCACGAAGAAATAGGTGTCTCCCGATTCGGCAATCCGGCCGGCTTCCCGTGCCCAGTCCGTCTTGTTCTGCTTCACGTCCATGGTTTGCAGGCGCATGATCGCCTGAAACAATCCCCGGTGCGCGGGCACGCCGCCTTTGCCCTGCCGCACCGCTTCCTCGCGCACCATACGGACGAACTCGGGATAATCGATCTTCGCGGGACACCGCACGCTGCACTGACCGCAAGAGAGGCACGACCAGATGTTGATGTCCTCGAGGGGATTCTCCTCCTCGCTCATGAGGACCTTTTCCACCATCAGGCGGGGCGAAAACTCAGGGCTTACGCGAGAAACCGGGCAGCTCCCCGTGCACATCCCGCAGTCCAGGCAGTAGTAGGCCTGGGTACGCTCAACAATTTCCGGTAGATTCATGCCGCGGTCTCCCGTCGAACCAGGGGATTCTTTCCGAGCTTGCGCACTTCGTCCGTGAACACTCGTACCACTTCCGCAAAGCGGGTCCCCTCTGACGCGGAAATCCATTCCCGTCGGAGGCGGGACTCCTCAATGCCGAGAAGCTTCATGAGCTTCTTGGTTTTCTCGATCACCTTTACCGCTTTTTCATTACCTTCCAGGTAATGGCACTCCCCGAGGTGTCAACCGGTGACAAGGACGCCATCCGCGCCCTTCTCAAAGGCTTTCAGCACGTACGAGGGAGATAGCATGCCGGAGCACATCAGGCGGATCAGGCGAATACTGGGTGGATACTGCATGCGGCCCACCCCCGCGAGGTCGGCGCCGGCGTACGAGCACCAGTTACAGGCGAACGCGATAATTTTCGGGGTAAATTCGTTTGACATGGTTGCTCCGGTCACGAAGTCTGAACGGTTTCTCTGAAGATGAGCGGGGGAGCCATTTCCGCAAAAGGTCCTCCCCTCGCACTGCCTTCTATCTTTCACGCCAACGCGGCGTCGATCATTTCACCGATCTGATCGTCCTTGAAGTGACGAATGGAAGCCGCGCCGGTGGGACAGGCCACACCGCAGGCTCCACACCCCTTGCACAGGGCGGGGTTCACCTCGGATTTCATCACGTTGAGCGGGTACTCCTTCAGTTCAGGAGCGTGGAACGGACAGACCTCCACGCACCGGCCGCAACCCCGACAGAGGAACGGATCGATGACGGAAACCATACCGGGGGCTTCCACATACCCGCGAGCGAGGACCGAGGCCCCGTGAGATGCGGCGGCTTCGGCCTGGGCAATGGTCTCGTCCAGCGGTTTCGGATAGTGGGCAAGTCCCGCGAGGAATACTCCGTCGGTGGCAAAATCCACCGGTCGCAGCTTCATGTGGGCTTCCAGAAAGTACCCGTCCTCGTTGGTGGAAATCTTGTACATCCTGGCAAGCTCTTTGTTGTATTCGTTGGGGATAATGGCCGCGGCCAGGGCAAGGCTGTCTGCCTGCAAGGTCATAACGCCGCCCAGCACGAGGTCCTTTACCTTCACTACGATCTTCGGACCGACCTCGACGACGGGAGGATTCTCCGGCTCGTACCGGACGAAGACCACGCCCATGCGCCGCGCTGCCTCGTAATACGGTTCATTGAGGCCAAAAGTCCGGACGTCCCGATAGAGGACGAAGATTTTCGCGTTGGGGTTGGCTTTCTTGAGCGCGATGGCGTCCTTCACCGTGTGATTGCAGCAAACCTTGCTGCACCACGGCCTTTCCTCGCAGCGCGACCCCACGCATTGGATGAACACTGTCGTCCCGGCCTGCATCACGGCCGGATCGTTGGCCACCATGGCCTCGCTCATGTCAAGGTGCGTCCTGATGCGAGGATCCGTGCCGTACCCATAGAGATCGGGCTTCCATTCGCTCGCGCCGGTTGCCACCACGGTGACGCCATGCGCGATCTCGATGGACTTGCCGCGGTCCGACGTGACGGTGGTCTTGAAATTGCCCACAAAGCCTTCAACTTCGTCGATCTTCGCGTGGCGATGAATGGTGATCCGGTCGTCGGACGTCACCTTCTTTATGAGACCGTCGAGAAAAGACTGGACCTCTTCACCCTTGATCGTGTGGTGCAGCCGTATCGCGTTGCCGCCCAGCTTGTCCGTTGCCTCGAGCAGATCGACGGGGAATCCCTGATCGACGAGGTTGAGAGCGGAAGTCATTCCCGCAACCCCACCGCCGATCACGAGCGCGGCCTGAACCATAGGCAACTGCTGATCCTGAACCTGCTCGAGCGTCGCGGTCCGTGCGACGGCCATGCGGATCAGGTCAACGGCCTTTTCCGTGGCCTCTTCCTTTTCCTGCATGTGTACCCAGGAGCAATGCTCACGGATATTGGCCATTTCTACGAGGTACTTGTTCAGACCGGCCTCGCGAGCCGTTTCCTGGAAGAGGGGAAGGTGGGTGCGCGGGGTGCAGGAAGCCACGATCAGTCGATTGAGGCTGTTCTCATCAATGATCTTCTTGATCTGCTGCTGGGTATCCTGAGAGCAGGTGAACAGATTTTCTCCCGCGTAGGCCACGCCGGGGAGCTCCTTGACGCGCTCGACCACCGCGGGGACGTTCACCGTCGAGGCAATATTGATGCCGCATCTGCACACAAAGACGCCGATCCTGGGCTCCTGGCCCGTGACGTCCTTTTCCGGCGGCAACTGCTTCTTCACCGTGAGGGAGTTGCGCTGGGACGCGAGGAGCCGCACAGCCACGCCTGCGGCCGCGGATGCTTCCATGACCGTCTGGGGGATGTCCTTCGGCGCCTGGAACGCGCCGGCCACGAAGATCCCGGGTTTGGATGTCTGCACCGGATCGAAGGTCGTGGTGTCGCAGAAATGGTTCTCGTCAAGGTTCACGCCGAAGATCTGCGCGGTCTTGAGCGTCGAGCTCGACGGCTTGATCCCCACCGCGAGGACCACCATGTCGAAGGTCTCGGTGACGAGCTTGTTGTTCTCGTCGAGAAAGACGATCTCGAGATCCTTCGTAATCGGGTCCTCCACCACACGGCTCACCATGGACCGGATAAAGCGGACACCGCCTTCGCCCTTGGCTTTTTCGTAGTACTTGTCGAAGTCCTTGCCGTACGCGCGGATGTCCATGAAGAAGATGGTGGGATGGATGTTGTTGTCGTGCTCCCGTGCGATTACCGCCTCCTTGATGGAGGCCATACAGCAGACGGAGCTACAGTGGGGCATGCCCTTGCGACGATCGCGGGATCCCACACACTGAATCCATGCGATCTTGTGGGGGTGCCTACCGTCGGAGGGGCGTTTCACCTCTCCCTCGAACGGACCGGAAGCGCTGAGGATACGCTCCATTTCCAGGTTGGTGACGACATTGGCCATGCGGCCGTGTCCGTACTCCGAGACGTGCGCGGTGTTGAACAGCTCGTACCCCGGCGTGAGGATCACGGCCCCGACATCGAGCTCTTCGATCGTGTCCTGCTGCTCGTAATCGACGGCCTTGGCCGGACAGACCTTTCCGCACACGCCGCATTTCTTTCCCTTGAAGAGGCGGCAATGCTCCGGGTCGATCGTGTAGACCGAGGGGATTCCCTGAGCGTAGTCTTTGTAGATGGCTTTGCGCATGTTATGGCCGAAGTTGTACTCATTCGGCACCTTGGTGGGGCACTTCTCTGCGCAGGTCCCGCAGGAGGTGCATTTTTCCGCGTCGACGTACCGGGCCTTCCGGCGCACCTTGACGCGGTAGTTCCCCATTTCCCCTTCGATTGCTTCAATTTGGCTGTACGCCAAGATTTCAATGTTCGGGTTCTGCGCGAGGGTCTGCAATTTGGGAGAAAAAATGCACGCAGAGCAGTCGTTGGTCGGAAAGGTCTTGTCCAACTGGGCCATAACCCCTCCGATGCAGGGTTTCTCTTCCACCAGGTAGACGCGGAATCCTGCTTCGGCAAGGTCCAAAGACGCCTGCACGCCGCCGATTCCTCCTCCGACCGTCAAGATTGCGCCAATTTTGTCTTCAGCCACGATACAACTCCGTGAGTGTGCTACGAAATTCCTCGAATGATCCGTCGCGTCAGCCGAGGGCCACGCCTAGTACAAGTATTCCCAAATACGGTCGCGGATTTCCGGCCAACGTCCCAAACTCAAAGAATGCCGTTTTCAGTCCGTCACCCCGGCGGAAGCCGGGGTCCAGAGCTGTCAAGCTGGAGAGAATCGGAGTGCCCTCCACTGCTCCCGGCCATGCGGGACTGGATTCCGACTTTCGTCGGAATGACGGAGAGCTCGGCTTGGTTCCGGTCTTCCGGTCGAGTCGTAGGACGTCAGAGCCCATTACGCCACAGTATTTGCAAAAAATCTGTACTTAGGATGGCAATATCCTTGCGGCGACCGACGGGAGCCGCCGATATATTATAAGTTTTTGGAAGTGGGGTGCGGGGGGAGGACCTTTTTCCAAAACGGTCTCCCCCCGCATTCTCCCTAAATAAGCCCCTTGCCGGCGAGCATGCTTTCGCCGGAGACCATGTGCTTGGTCATCCAGTGGCGGACGCGGCCGTCGCCGAAGGCCACTCCCATGAGCTCCGTCACGTAGAGAACAGGGATGTGGTAGACCTTCCCGGTCGCCTTGGAGATGTCCGCCTGTCTGGTGTCGAGGTTGGCCTGGCACATGGGGCACATGGTGACAATCGCGTCGGCCTTGACGGTCATGGCCATGTCGAGAAGCTTTCCCGTCAGCTTCAGGACGAGATCGGTCCGGGTGAGGGCCAGTGAACCGCCGCAGCAGTCAGTCTTGTACGGCCACGTGAGCACCTCCGCGCCCATGGCCTCGAGCACGCGGTCCATCTGCATCGGGTTTTCCTGGTCCTCAGGTTGGACGACGTCGGGGGGACGCACGGCAAGACATCCGTAATAGGGGACGACCCGCAGACCGTTGAGCGGCTTGGTCGCCCGTTCCTTGAGCGCGGCCCGCAGTTCGGCCTTATCGAACATGTCCAGGCCGGACAGGACGTTGATCTCTCCCTTGAAGGGGAATCTCTTCTTGAGCTCGGGCTCGGTCTGAATCTTCTGAGAAGCGGCTTTCATCCTCACGTGACAGCCCGCGCACGGCGCCACCACGTCCTTGCCGATCCGTTCCGCGGTGAGAAGATCGCGGGCAGGGAGCGCGAATTCAAGGAAGTGATCCACCATGTGGGCGGAAGAAGCGCCGCAGCACGTCCAGTCCGGAAGCTCTCTGAGCGTTACGCCCAGTTTCTCGGCCGCGCCTCGAAACGATTGATCCAACTCCTGGGCCGAACCGGTCAAGGTGCATCCAGGGTAGTAGCTGAATTCCATTTTCTGTCCTCTTAGAATGATCGGCAGCCGTGATACGGCTCCCAAACCGGGGTTCAATTTCGGCGGACCTACTTCACGCCGGAGTGCTTGAAGAGCTCCTTAATTTCGCTCACATGCGCCGACCGGTGGGGCAGCAGGTGCATCTTCCCCTTGCGGAACATCTGCCAGCCGAGCTCCATGTCGTTGAAATACGTCTTGGTCTTCATTTTGTACATGCCCACGAGAAACAGTTCGTGAACACGGCCGAACGTCTTGATCGTCTTCATGAAGAGGCTGTGGAAGATGGGCACGGCCGATTCCTGCGTGCTGATATGCTGTCGCAGCACGTCATGCCGAATCGGGTCCAGGAGAGCGGGCACGTCGATGCCGTTGGGGCACCGCGCTCCACACGTGTGGCAGGTGAGGCAGAGCCAGATGCTCTTGGAAGCCACGATCCGATCCACGTTGCCCAAAACCGCCAGCCTGACCATCTGATGGGGCAGGAGGTCCATTTCCGGCGCCACAGGGCATCCGGCAGAACATTTGCCACACTGATAACACTGATTGATAACCGATGCCAGTTCACCGGCGGGCGGCGGTACCCGTCCGGGAGTGTAGCTACCAACGGACTGTTGCATCTCTTTCTCCTCTATTTCACGAACCCGTTTTTTCCAGCAACGCGTCTATTTCTTCGAAAACCTGATCATCCCTGAAGTGCTGCAACTGGATGGCATGGCCCGGGCATACGGACGAACAGATTCCGCATCCCTGGCACAGGGCAGGAAGGATCTCGGCTTTGTGCTCTTCATTGATAAAGGGGGCTCCGTAAGGACAGAGTCGCACGCAGGTGAGGCAGACCGCGCACTTGTCGGGGTCCACTCTCGAAATGACACCCGAGATCGTCAACTGTTCCTGGCTCAGCAGGATCGAAGCCCGTTGCGCGGCCGCGGTCGCCTGGGCGATCGCTTCATCGATGGGCTTCGGGTAATGGGCCAAACCCGCGAGGAACACACCCTCGGTGGTGAAATCCACAGGCCGGAGCTTCATATGGGCTTCGACGAAATACCCCGCAGCGTTCACGGTCACCTTGAAGAGCTGCCCCATCTGCCGGTTGCTCTCCGCGGGGTCGATCGCGGCCGCGAGGGTCAGCACGTCCGCGGGGATCGTGATGTTCTCATCGAGGACCGGGTCACGGACGATCACGTTGACCTTGTCGCCCGCAGCCTCGACTCGGGGTTTCTGTTCCGGGTCAAAGCGGACGAAAACGGTGCCCACGCGTCGGGACTCGGTGTAGTACTTCTCCAGAAGGCCGTACGTCCTCAGATCCCGGTACAAGACGTAGTTCTTCACGTTCGGGTTGATCTCCCGCAGACGCTCAGCCAACCGCACCGACGCGGAACAGCAAATTTTCGAGCAGTACGGCCGCTCGTCACAGCGGGAGCCGACGCACTGAATGAAGACAGCGCTCTTGATGTCCTTGAGCTTCGGATCGCCGGCCATGATGCGCTCCTCGAGGGAGTGCTGGGTCCCGACGGCCGCGTGCTCGCCGTAGAGGTATTCGGTCGGCTTGGACTCGACCGCGCCGGTGGCAATGACCGCGGCTCCGAACTCCACCTCTTGAGACGCTCCGCCGGCCGTGCTGATCATGCCCTTGAAGTGACCGACATGTCCCGTAAGATCCGAGAAGGTCGCCTGCTTGAAGACGTCGATCTTCGAGTGAGACTCCACCTTGGAAACCAGGTCTGCAATGTACGGTCTCACCGGCTCGCCGTGAATCGTCCTTTCGATGGAGAGGGCATTTCCTCCCAGCGCCTCGCTCTTCTCGGCCAGGTAGACCTGGAAACCCTGATCTCCCAGGTTCAGCGCGGCGGTCAATCCTGAAATCCCGCCTCCGAGGACCAGCGCTCTGGGAACCACATCCATTTTGCTCTTCTGCAGCGGAGCGAGGAGCCGCGCCCTGGCAACGGCCATGCGCGCGAGGTCCATGGCCTTCTCTGTGGCGTCTTGCTTATGGGTGGCATGCACCCAGGAACACTGATCCCTGATGTTCGTCATGGTGAAGAGGTACGGGTTGAGCCCCGCCTTCTCCATGGTCAACTGGAACATGGGCTCGTGCGTGCGAGGACTGCATGCGCTCACGACGATCCGGTTGAGGTTGTGCTCTTTGATGATCTCGAGGAACCCTTCCTGGGTATCCTGGGAGCAGGTAAAGAGCCTCTCGTCCGCGAACACCACGTTGGGAAGCGTTCGCACGTGCTCCACGACCTTCGGAACGTCCACGACGTTGGCGATGTTAATGCCGCAGCGGCAAATGAACACGCCGATGCGCGGCTCTTCGCCGGACACGTCACGCTGCGGGGGAAATTCCAGCTTTGTGGTCATGGTGTGTCGAGCCGACGCCAGGAGCCGTGACGATGCGCCGGCTGCGGCAGAAGCTTCCATAACGGTCTGCGGGATATCCTTTGGACCCTGGAACATGCCGGCGGCAAAGATTCCGTCACGGTTCGTCTCGACCGGTGCGAACGACGTGGTGGAACAGAAGGCCGATTCGTTGAGGTTGATGCCGAACTTCTTGGCGAGCTGCCGCGACTCGTTCGAGGTCTTGAGTCCGACGGCCAGCACGACCATGTCGAAGGTCTCGGTCTCGAGGCGCTGGTCTTCGTTCACGAAGGTGATGCTGAGGTTGTGGGAGAGGGGGTCTTCCACCACCCGAGAGACCATGGATCGGATAAACCGCACCGCGCCGCTGTTCTTCGCACGCTCGTAGTAGGCGTCGAAGTCCTTGCCGTATGCGCGCATATCCATATAGAAGATCGTGGGCTCGATGTTGGAATCGTGCTCCTTCGCGATAACCGCTTCCTTGATGGAGGCCATGCAGCAGATCGCGCTGCAATGAGGCATCCCACGTTGCGGATCTCGGGAGCCCACGCACTGGATCCAGGCGACCTTCTTCGGATGCGCGTCGTCCGACGGGCGTCTCACTTCGCCCGCATTCGGACCCGATGCGCTGAGCATGCGCTCGAATTCCATATTGGTGAGCACGTTCGGCGCGATTCCGTACGAGTACTCTCCCCGGATCTTCTCCGGGTCGATCATGTCGTATCCTGGAGAGAAAATGACCGTGCCGACCTCCACGTCCAGAAATTGGTCTTCCATCACGTGGTCGATGGCCTGAGCAGGGCAGGCCTTCACGCATTCCATACATTCGGAGCAGACGCCGCAGTTGAGGCAGCGCTTGGCTTCTCGAACGGCCTCCTCCTCGGAGAATGCCAGCTCGACTTCTTGGAACCCGTTGCGCTGAGACGTGGGGATTTCCGGATTGATCGCTCGCGCTTCGGGTTTGATCTCGGCCGGAATCGGCGGGTACTGAGGGTTGTCCGCCATCGCGAACGGCCGTCCCTCTGCGAGGTCCTGTCCGTCCAGAAAGCGTGCGATGGATTCAGCCGCCTCCCGACCCGCGCCCACTGCTTCCACGACCGTTGCGGGACCGGTTCCGGCGTCGCCGCCCGCGAACACGCCCTCCATCGAGGTCAGGCCGGTTATTGCATCGACGCCGATGGTATTGCGTCGCGTCCTCTCGATACCCGAGCACGCGTCCCAGAAATCCGGATCGATGACCTGGCCGATGGCGGGAATGATCGCATCGGTCGGCAACACGAATTCGGAGCCGGCCATGGGGACCGGTCGGCGACGTCCCGACTGATCTTCGGGGCCGAGCTCCATCTTGATGCACTTCAGGCCCGTCACCTTCCCGTTGCCCAGCACTTCCACCGGAGCGGCGAGAAACTGAATCTTGACGCCTTCATGGATTGCCGCGTCCACTTCTTCTCCAAACGCGGGCATCTCGCTTCGGGAACGGCGGTACAGAATGGTCACCTGCGAACCGAGCCGCTGGAGGGTGCGGGCCGCGTCAATGGCCACGTTTCCGCCGCCGATGACGACCGCGCTCTTCATGCCGTTCACCGGCTTGCCGAGGGCCGCGTCCCGGAGAAAATCCACACCCTGGATCACGCCTGACTTCTCTTCACCGGGGACGGCAAGTTTCGCGCCCTTCTGGCATCCCACAGCAAGATAGGTGGCCTTGTAACCCTGATCCTTGAGGTCCTGGAACGTGACGTCCTTCCCGAAGGCCACGTTGGTCCGTGCCTCTACGCCGAGCCTCAGAATGTGCTGAATCTCTTTTTCGAGCACGTCGCGGGGCAGCCGATACTCGGGAATGCCCACGCGCAGCCAGCCGCCGAGCACCGGCGCAGACTCGAAGATCGTGCACTGAAAACCCCGCATCGCCAGGTAGTACGCCGCGGAAAGTCCTGAAGGCCCGGAACCGATGATGGCGACCTTTTCTTCACGACGAGTAATCTCCGGCAGTGCGATATCGCCATAGTCTATCTGGTCCGCGGCGAACCTCTTCAGCTTGCAGATGGAGATCGGGCTGTCTTTTTCCGCCCTGCGGCAGACTTTCTCACAGGGATGGGGACAGACGCGGCCGAGGACTCCGGGCAGGGGGAGGTTCTTGTAGATGAGCTCGACGGCCTGCATGTACTTGCCCTGGGTGATGAGCTGCACGTACCCTTGCACGTTGATGTGCGCGGGGCAGGCTCGCACGCAAGGGGCCCGGTCGTACTTGTCGATGACGAAGGTCTGGGGAATGGTCTGGGGGAAGAGCCGGTACGTGGCGGCTCGGGTGCCCAGTTTTTGATCGAATTCGTTGGGAACGCGCACGGGGCAGACGGTCGCGCAATCGCCGCAGGCCTTGCACCGGTCCTTTCGAATGAACTTGGACTTTTGGCGGATTCTGACCTTGAAGCGGCCGGCTTCGCCCTGGATCTCCTCGAGCTCGCTATAGGAGAGCAGCTCGATGTTGGGGTTCTGGCCTACGGTGACCAGCTTCGGCGAAAAAATGCACGTCGAGCAGTCATTGGTCGGGAAAGTCTTATCCAATTGGGCCATGCGGCCGCCGATCCCTGTTTGGCTTTCCACCAGGTATACTTTGTAACCTGACTCGGCCAGGTCTAACGAGGCCTGAACACCGGCGATTCCGCCTCCTACAACGAGGGCGGCGCCTACCACGTCCTGCGCTTGGGCCATGGTGAATTCACCTTCCTTATGAAAGCTCCCGGTAGGAAGCTCCTCTGTGCGGGGCTACGCGTGGGGAGGTTTGGAGGGGCCGGCTGCGAGCCAGCCGTCTGGTAGCCGAGAGACTGGGACGAATCGCAGAATACCGCACAAGAGTCCTTCCATAGCTCGCACGAGGCCGGTGACATCTCTTGGCAGTTCCGCAATCCCGCTTCCCTCCAAAGTATGGCGCGCCGAGCGCGCTCTTGCTGCCCCTCTCCAAGGCGAAGCCACAGAGTGCTTGCCGAAGCCGAGGGCTTTCGTGCTTCGCTGTGCCTGCCATCAGGCATGAGAGTCTTATAGGAATTCTGTGCGATGGAGTATCCTACATATCTATCAGGATATTAGGACCCTGTCAACAGCGGGAAGTTTCTTCACCGTACTGGTCAAGAAAGCGGTTCGAACCCGTCCCGGATACGTTTCCGCAGGCCCTGCACGAAAGCCCAGTCCACATCGGGCTCTGCCGCGGGCAAGAGCGTGCAGTTCTGGAACAGCGGCTCCTCCTTGATGGGATAAGGGCTGCGCCTAGCCGCTTCGGTCCACATCCGCGTGCCCGGAATGGGCGAGTATTCCGCAAGCCGGGGGATCGCGCCTGCGGTCATCACGAAGTCGACGTCGTCCTCGATCTGGGATCGCGACTGGCCCGGCAACCCGACGAGCAGATATACGCCGATCCGGTCCCGTTGGAAGCCGGCATCCCTGAGAAACCTGACAGCCGCGAGGAATCGGGAGATCCGGGTCTTTCCGCCCGTTCGGCAATGGAATTCGTCCGACGAGCGTTCCAGCCCGATCCGTATGGTCTGAAATCCGGCGCTCTTCATGGCCGCGGCCATCGGTCCGTCGATTTCCGAACCGTGCAGGCCATTGGGAGTGTGCCATCGCAGGTCGGGGAATTCCGAGGCAGTCCGGAGGAGGAGGGGTAGGGCGTGCATCCGGGAATTCACGAGGAAGGCGTCGTCGTACAGGGCGATGTCCTGAATCCGGTATGTCGACCGCGCGGTGGCTATCTCTCTTAAGACCTCGCGGACGGGACGCTGCACGAACGCGGGGACCAGGTTCCGGGATGCGCAGTACGCGCATTGGAATGGGCAGCCGCGGGAGGTGAGCAGCGGGAGAAAGCGAACGCGCGGGAGAAGGCCCAGTGCGGGAGAGCACTCGAGCTCGCATCGAGTCTCAACGTCGGCGGGTCTGATTCCTGTGTGCTCAAAGAGAGTCCCGGACAGGATCGATTCCCCCGGGCCGGTGATCACTCCGTCGGCCCCCGTCTTTTGCACCGCATGGTCTGGGAGCAGGGACGCGTAAATGCCCCCGAGAAGGAGCGGAACGCGGGGGAAAGCCTTGCGGAGCAGGCGAACCGTTTCGACGACTCCAGGATACCAGTACGTCATGAAGCTCGTGACCAGAATGGCGCGGGGGGTGGGACATGAGCCGAGGTCTTTCCGAATGAGCTCCGGATCGACGCCGTAGCGGCTGTAGACCCGAGGGACGTGCTCCAGCACGGAGGGGCGGCTGATGGGGGTTCTCGCGTACCGGCTGTCCGAGAAGGCCCGTACCTTGACCGGGTCCATGCCGGGATGATCGGGGTCGACGCAGTCGATGATGAAGGGCTCCCAGCCTTGCCGCCTCAGTACGGTCGCGAGGACGAGCAGGCCCATGGGCTTGGCCCACATGTTATACGCAGCGAAGTCGTGAATCCACGGGTTGACGAGGAGGATATGCGGTCTTCCGGTGGAAGCGCGTTTCGGGGAGACTCCGTTTTTTAACGACATTCGATTTCTTTGTCCCCCCGCGGAGAAATTCTTGCACCGGAATTCCGAGTGCTCGGTTTCCTAAATGCGGTCGCGTACTTTCGTCCGGTGGGGAATGGTTCGGACGGAGACGAACGCTTTGGGTGGCCCGGACGTTGCACGTTCGGGTCGCGCAGCGACAAGAGGTCCGGACCTCCTGTGCCTTCGGCGCCTGGCCGTATAACGTCCGGGCCACCCGAGAACTCGGTGATTCCGGATCGTGTCACGATCTCGACGATAAATTGACTTTTGAGACAGTTTCAGATGCCTGTCCCACCAAAGCCTTCAAGGGAAGCCTGTCCCTGAACGGTCAGCGCGGAGAGCGCCAAAATGTTCGACCGCATCCAAGACACACGATCCTCAGTTTGCCTCATCGGTCCTGTTTTTGGTAGTGTTCCCCTGAAGCCTGAAATGATACAAGCCGCGGGACGCGGATCGTGCTCGTCTACAGGCGGCTGACTGTAAGGGAGGATTGCGGGTGTTCAATTTCAAAGACGTGATGCAGCAGGCCCAGGGCCTGCAAGCCAAGATTGCATCGGTGCAGGAAGAGCTGGCCGAGAAGACCGTCATCGGGAGCGCCGGCGGCGACATGATAAGGGTCGAAGCCACCGGAACCCAGGAAATCGTCTCCGTCAAGATCGAGAAAGAGCTCATTACCGCGGACGACTCGGAGCTCCTCGAGAGTCTGATCGTGGCCGCGGTCAACGACGCGCTCACCAAGTCGCGGGAGCTTATGACCCAGGAAATCTCCAAGCTCACCGGCGGACTCCGCATCCCGGGGCTTATGCCCTGACCGGTGTTCCTCGAAGGGCGATCTTAGTACAGGTTTTCGCAAATGCGGTTGCGGATTCGGTTGCTGTCTATGCCCCTCTTGTCCTCTGGCCCGATTCTTGATAAAAGGGGGTGCCGATGGGGGACGGAGACTCGTTTGACCATCGGGCGCTCGCATGACCGCGCGTGATGAATTTCTGTCAGGACCGGGATCAGGATTATGTGATTGCTTTTCCACGTCGGTTCGAGCTCCCTTGAAAGCGAGAGGCCGGATCACGCGATCCGGTGGCCGGCCCCGGATTCTGGAGCCCATTGCAGTAGGAAGCCATGAATATATTAGGAATATCAGCATTTTATCATGACAGTGCAGCCTGCCTCGTCAGGGATGGCGTGATCGTTTCAGCGGCTCAGCAGGAGCGTTTTTCCCGAGTCAAGCACGATCACCGGTTCCCCCACGACGCTATCACCTACTGCCTTAAAGAGGCCGGCCTCGCTGCCAATGACTTGGATTACGTGGTCTTTTACGACAAGCCCTTCATCAAATTCGAGCGCCTGCTGGAGACCTATCTCTCCTACGCGCCGAGAGGATGGGCTTCGTTCCTCCTGGCCATGCCGTTGTGGCTGAAGCAGAAGCTCCACATTCCCAAGTTCATCGCCAAAAGCATGGGGTACGAAGGAAAGATCCTTTTCCCGGAACATCACGAAGCTCACGCTGCCAGCGCCTTTTTCCCCTCTCCGTACCAAAGGGCCGCGTTCCTGACCATGGACGGAGTGGGCGAGTGGACTACCGCCAGTTTCGGAGTCGGGGACGGGAACAAGATCCGCATTGACTACGAGATCAAGTTTCCTCATTCCCTCGGCTTGCTCTATTCGGCCTTCACCTATTTCACCGGATTCAAGGTGAACTCGGGCGAGTACAAGGTCATGGGCCTCGCCCCGTACGGCGAGCCCAAGTACGTCGACGTGATTCTCGACAAACTCATCGACATCAAGGAAGACGGCTCCTTCAAGCTCAATATGGAGTACTTCACCTACCCGTACGGGCTGACCATGACCGGATCGGCCATCGAGAAGCTCTTCGACGGACCCGCGCGAAAGCCCGAGAGCAAGCTCACCCAGCGGGAGATGGACCTGGCCAAATCCATCCAGGTCGTCACCGAAGAGGTAATGATCAGGACCGCTCGTCACATTCACAAGGTGACCGGCGAAAAATATCTGTGTTTGGCGGGCGGCGTTGCCCTCAACTGCGTCGGCAACGGTCGAATCCTCAGGGAAAGCCCCTTTGAGGACATCTGGATTCAGCCTGCGGCCGGTGATGCCGGCGGCGCGCTCGGTGCGGCGCTTTTTGTCTGGCATCAGCTCCTCAACAACGAGCGGGTGGTCGACGATCGGAACGACCTCCAGATGGGCTCGTACCTCGGGCCCGAGTACTCGACGGAAGACATCAAGAAATTTCTCGATTCCCGTGGCTATCCTTACCAATATCTCGAGAATGGAGATGTCCCCGGCGTGGTGGCCGATCTCATCGCCGACGGAAAGGTGATCGGATGGTTTCAGGGTCGCATGGAGTTCGGCCCGAGGGCACTCGGTTCGCGGTCGATCATCGGAGACGCGCGCAATCCGGAGATGCAGGCCAAGATGAACCTCAAGATCAAGTATCGGGAGAGCTTCAGACCGTTTGCGCCCTCGGTGAACATGGAGCACGTCAGGGACTTCTTCGAGCTGGACCGTCCTTCGCCGTACATGCTCCTCGTGGCTGACGTCGAAAAACGTATCAGACGCGAGATGACGCAGGATGAGCAGAACCGATGGGGCATCGACAAGCTCAACGTGAGTCGATCCGAAATTCCGGCCGTCACCCACGTGGATTACTCGGCGCGCATCCAGACGGTTCACAAGGAGACCAATCCCATATACCACGACCTGATCGAGACGTTTCACAGCAAAACGGGGTGCCCGGTCATCGTGAACACGTCTTTCAACGTGCGGGGCGAGCCGATAGTGATGAGCCCCGAGCACGCGTATCTCTGCTTTATGCGCACGGAAATGGATTACCTGGTGCTCGGGCAATTCGTCCTGGACAAGACGAAGCAACCTGCGCTCAAAGACGACAAAGACTGGACGAAAGAGTACGAGCTGGATTGAGGACAAGGTGGCATGAATTCCGTGCCGTATTCTCCTCCCCGGAGATTGCTTCGTCGCTGCGCTCCTCGCAATGACACGCCCAATGCAAGGCGTCACCCCGGCAAAAGCCGGGGACCAGTGCTGTCAAACTGGAGAGAATTGGAGCGCTCTCCGCTGCTCCCGGCCATCCGGGACTGGATTCCGGCTTCCGCCGGAATGACGGAGCGTTCGGCTCCGTCATTCCGGTCTTCCGGCTCGGTCGCGAGAGCTCGAGGTCCAATACGTGGCCGCATTTACACCATTGCGCACTAATCCATTTCCACTCAGGCAGGTGACATGAACATTATCGAGGACATCAAGAGCGAAATCCAAGCGACGTACCGGGAGCCTTCGAGCCGCGATCTCAACATCCTTGCGGCCCTGTTCCTGGTCTTACCGGGACTGATCGGAGCGTACCTGCTCTGGTGGAAAGGGGTCCAAACCGGGTACATCTGGATAGGGGTCGGTCTTGGGCTCGCGCTTTGCCGACTTATTCCGCCACTCTTCCGGATGATTCATCGGCTTTGGCTTGATTTTTCCATTATTTTGGGCTATTTTGTTTCCCGGATCCTGTTGACGATCATTTTTTTGCTGGTTATTACCCCTACGGGATTGATTATGCGTATTGCCGGCAGGGACCCCATGGAGCGGAAGCTGGATCCGACGGCCGCCACGTACTGGCAACGACGTGAGCCCGAACCGGATCAGAGCCTCGAACGATACGAGCGACAATTTTGACAATGCCGGCATAACAGCAGGAGGAATGATTCATGGGCCTGATAAAGGAATTCTGGAGCTTTCTGAAGGTGCGGAAGAAATTCTGGCTTGCGCCGATCATCATCGTGCTGGTGCTGCTGTCGGCCCTGATCGTCCTGGCGGCCAGCTCGCCGGTTGCGGCGCCGTTCATCTACACCCTGTTCTAGGAACCTCGGGGCTGCCGCGCACGTGGCAGCCCCGAGCTCCTCTGCCTTTCGGAGCCTGCCGCGGTCAGGGGTATGGGCTGGCTGAGCCCGGTAGGGGCCTGTTGTGCAACCCATGCCCGTAGGTAATCCTGCGGCGGAGAGAGTCAACCCGGCTTTGGGTGGCCCGGACGTTACACGTCCGGGTCGCGCAGCGACAGGAGGTCCAGACCTCCGGTGCCTTCGGCGCCTGGACGTATAACGTCCAGGCCACCCGGGAAGTCGGCCATTCCGGATCGTGCCGCGATTTCCGTTCAAAACTGATTTTTAAGACAGCCGGCGTATGGGCCGAGGAGCTTGGCTCGCCGCATCCCGCCCGACCGTTGAAACGATGCCTTGCCGTCCCATCCCCCCTACCGAGAAACAGGCGAATACTCGCTCTGCACCGCGCTTGAGGCGCGCCTGATTCGAGCCTCCAGCTCGTGGACCTTTGATCCCACTTCCAACAGAAAGCCCTTCTGCGCGGCCACGATCTCTTCGAGATCCCTGATCCGTTTCGTGAGAACCACGACCTCCTTGCTGGGCTCCGCGGGGAAGTTCGGCTTGGCGACCGGTGCTGCCGGTGCAGGTGCGGCGCCTGCCTTGCGCTGGTGCTCCACGATGCCTCTCAATTCGGACAGGCTCTTTTCCAGAGGAACCAGCAGCTCCTTGAAATCGACCACTGCGGCTTCCTTGACCTTCGGCAGCGTTTTCTTCACCGCTTCTACGAGCTTGGCATTATTCTCGTGAAGCTCCTTCCGAAGTTCCACCACCGTCCTGGACACGTCCTCCACCCTCTTCGCAATGGCAGTAATATCTTTCCTGTACACGGCCGCGCGGTCCGCAAGCTCTTTGGAGGTATCCTTACTGATTCTGGCTACCTGACGACCTTCGGATTCGAGTTTTTTATGTAGCTCGCTCAATGACTGTTCGAGGGTCTGAAGTTTCTTCCCCACGGTCTCCCGGTCCTTCTGGGCATCCTGCGCCCAGTCGCGGAATTCCTCGAGTTTGTTGTTTACCGGCTCGACCTTGGTTTTCAGGACCTGGGAGATCCGCTCCTGCTGGTCCTCGATGCGTTGGATGTCCGCGCTGAAGTCCTTGGGCGGGGAGAATTTTCCGGCAAATTCACGCAGGTCCTTCTCCTGTTTTTGCAGCTTCTTTTCCAGCTCGGCTATTTTTTGCTTGAGCTCTGCGGTTTCTTCCGCGCACCCGGTCAGGAGAAACATTCCCGCCAGGAGTATCGACAACACGATCAGACAGCGCTGGGGCCTCATAGGAAACCTCCCGGACCCTTTCTCTTGAGATTCAATCATACCAAATCTCAAAGGAAACGCAAGGGTAAAGGGAAAATTGGAGGTAAGTGTTCAGGAGCAACAGGATAGGCCGTCACGAGCAGGAGCGGAGCCGAGAATGAATTGCTAAGTTGAAGATTTCGTAAATACGGTAACGCATTCCGGCGCCCGTGTCACCCGATGGCGCTGACAGGTCAACTTCGGCGGCCATCTTGGTGGGACACCCATTAAAAGGCCCTCTGTCAAGGGAAAAACTTATCCATGGCAAGGAAACCGGGGTTTCCTTGCAGAGGTTGCCAGGGAGTCCGTACGGTGCCCGTCAAAGCCCC
>Ga0172371_10000894_pt1 | contig 47028 bp, 45 predicted proteins | sample Lak12m_FD_114543 | JGI IMG/M metagenome (GOLD analysis project Ga0172371, IMG submission 114543) | Freshwater microbial communities from Kabuno Bay, South-Kivu, Congo - kab_022012_12m | ecosystem: Environmental > Aquatic > Freshwater > Lake | place: Democratic Republic of the Congo: South-Kivu... | reverse complement strand
AAGTGATATATTCAAATTGACATGAATAGAATTGTTAAGAATATAATTAGCATCATCATTATTAACCTCTCTTAGAGAAGCGGCATTTTTAGAAATTAGAAATTAAAAATTAGAAATTGGAAAATGCCTCTTCTCAAAAAGAGGTTTTTCTTTTTGAGAAAGCCCTTTTAAAACCAAATAAGGAGGAGATATGAACAGACAAGCCGTATTGGATTTCGTTAACAGTGATGACCCCAATGTGTTTTTGGCCAGGTTTGGCGGAGAAAATAAGTTGTTTAAGACCATAATTGAAGGAAAGGAGTGTTCGTTTATCAGGAACAGGGTTAGCGGAGGCGTAGATGTTTTTTGTGACGAATGGGCCCGCATGGTTATCTTAAAAAATCGCTGGGTGTTTATCCGGCAAGGTTAGGTCGGTTTACCAAAACCGGCTTTTTTTATTTAAATTTTATGCTAATTTAAAGACAATGACTATAAAAGAAACTATTAAAAAATTTATACCTAATTTCTTGCTGAATTTTTATCATTACTTATTTGCTTTGGCCGGAGCTGTTATTTTTGGCTTTCCAGGATTAGATAAAAACTCAAAAATAATTGGCGTAACTGGCACCAGCGGGAAATCAACCACGGTTGACTTTATAACAAGAATTTTAGAAGAGGCTGGAAACGAAGTTGCCTCCATTTCTTCAATAAGGTTTAAAGTTGGGGGAAGCGAATGGGAGAATAAGTATAAAATGACGCTTCCTGGACGTTTTGTAATTCAAAGTTTCTTAAGAAAAGCCAGAAATGCGTGGTGCAAATATGTTGTTTTGGAAATTACTTCCGAAGGAATAAGGCAGTCGCGCCACAGATTTATTAATTTTGATACAGTTGTTTTTACAAATTTAACTAAAGAGCATGTCGAGTCTCACGGAAGTTTTGAAAATTATAGAAACGAAAAACTAAAATTATTTAAGGTAACAAAAAATATCCACATTATAAATTCAATTGATAAAAATGCAAAGTATTTTTTAGATATCCCTGCAAATAAAAAGATAACCTTTTCTATTGAAGATAAAAAAGATTATAATTTTAGTTTAAATTTATTGGGAGATTTTAATGTTATGAATGCTTTGGCTGCTATTAAGGTTGCGAAAGTTTACGGTATTGATTTTAATATTTGTAAAATGGCCCTAGAAAAAGTAGAGCAGATCCCAGGCAGAATGGAAGTTGTGGATAGGGTTCCAGTAAAAATTATTGTTGATTATGCTCATACACCAGAGCAATTAGAGAGCGTATATAAGACTTTTAAAAGTAAGAGTTTGGTTTGTGTATTAGGGTCTTGTGGTGGAGGCAGAGACAAGTGGAAGAGGCCGGTTTTGGGAGAAATTGCTAAAAATTATTGTAAAGAAATTATTATTACAAATGAAGACCCGTACGACGAAGATCCAATGGAAATTATAAACCAAGTAGCTAAAACAGCGGGCCCGAAAGCCAGGAAAATATTAAGCAGGAAAGAGGCAATTGAAAAAGCAATTGAGATTGCCAAAACAGACGACGTGGTGATAATTACAGGTAAAGGATCCGAACCCTGGATGTGCGTTGAAAACGGAAAAAAGATTCCCTGGGATGATAGACAAATAGCCAGAGACGCTTTGCGTAAAACTTAAATTTATGTTAAAGTAAGCGATGTCAAAAAAAATGCCAAGATCAATTAAAAAATTTATTCGAAGACAAAAGGCGCAGATAAGGCGCCAAATTTTTGACATAAAAAAACAAGAAGAGTTAATAAAAAAATTGTATGAAAGTAAGTGATGTTTACAATTTAGCTATAAAGATGGGCACAGAGTCTGACTTTAGGGGCAAAGAAGGAGTGCAGAGGTTTTTAGACGACAAAAAAGCCAGGTTTGAAAAGATATCAGACAAAGAAAAGCAAGAATTCGACAAAGATGCTTTAGAAAACCCCTATTTAGATTCTGGAGTTTATAATATATCAGATGATAAGGAAATAAAAAAAGTTTTGGTGGGCATAGATATTGGTCCAGAAGAAATTTTAATTGCTAAAGAATTAGGGGATGTAGATTTAATTATTGGCCACCATCCAATAGGCAAGGGTTTGGCGCACCTGGCAGATGTTATGGATTTACAGGCCGATGTTTACAGCCATTATGGAGTGCCAATTAATGTTGCCGAAGGCTTAATGAGAGAAAAAATTTCCGAAGTTGCCAGGGGAGTAAATTCTTCAAACCACCAGAGAACGGTTGATGCAGCAAAACTTATGAAAGTTAATTTAATGAATTCTCACACACCTTGCGACAACTTAGCTGCTAAATTTTTAAGAGACCTTATAGAAGCTAAAAAACCAAATAAAATTGGTGACTTAATAAATATTTTAAAAGAAATACCAGAATATAAAGAAGCGGCTAAAATTGGGGCAGGTCCTAAAATTTTTGTGGGCTCTTCAGAAAATCGTTGCGGAAAGATTGCTTTATCTGAAATTACTGGCGGGACAGAGGGCTCTCCAAAACTTTATGAAAAAATGGCTCAGGCAGGTGTGGGCACTGTTGTGGGAATGCACGTTTCAGAGGAGCATAGAAAGGAGGCTGAGGCAGCTCACATTAACATTGTAATTGCTGGTCACATGTCTTCAGATTCTTTGGGAGTCAATTTGTTTTTAGATGAGCTAGAAAAACAAGGAGTTGAGATTATCCCATGCTCTGGGCTTATAAGAGTTTCAAGGGTTTCGAAATAATTTATATAAAAAATCAAGCGGGGCACTTGTTGCCTCGCTTTTGATTTGAGATTGGTTCGGTTTGGTTTGTAAAGAACAATTGAGGGAGTAGGCCGCCCCGACATACGTCGGGGCGGCCTATCCGAGTTGCGAGTTATCCGTTGTGGTTAACCCGTGGACTTGGCGCCGATGGCCGAGTACTGGAACGTGACAATAAAGGTGGCCGTGTGGGCGCTGGTTGTGCCGGTGATCGGTTTAACCGCACGCTGGTCGCCAGTTTTGGTGGCTCCTCCGATCACGGGTGCCGTCGTTGGCGCTATAGTAGCCGGTGCCGTCGCGCTGATGGTCGGACACGCCGCACGCTCGCCGTAGGCTTCCTTTTGCACGGTAATGGCCGTCTCCTGGGGCGTTGTGGTTGTCATCTCGTGGCGTCCGATAGTCGCGGGACCGCCAATGTTCACTTCGCTGGTGGTGATGGTCACGCAATAGGCGTGAACCATGGTGTCGGGCATTGCCACTTGTTGCAGTTCGCTCGTTGTGGCAATTTGGTCCTGCGCCGCACCTGTTATATTGGGCGCCGGGCCAAACATGGTGATCAAGCCGATCACCATTATCGCTACGATTAACACCTTGTGCATGTACTGCCTCCTTTCGGGGTTCTCGGTTCTGCGGTTCCGTTGCCGTGCCTTCAGACACGCAACACTTTTACTTTTTTAAGAATACTACCATTTTTAAATTAAGTCAAACAAAATAAAAGGCGAAGACAGAGTCTTCGCTTTGTTGCTGGGTGAAAATTGTTAATGTGCGCCAAGGAGGTTTGGCGGAGATTGGGGGCTCGCGTGGCGAGCCCCCAACTCGGTGTTTCCACACTTAAGTGGATTGGGGCTAGCGATTGCTAGCGGCCCGAGTCTTGTTTCTTCAGCCCGTCATGTTGCCGCCGACCATCGCCACTGCGTCGATCTGACGCGCTTCCGCAAACACCATCGCCTTTGCATCAACCATGTGGATCACCTGGGTCCGACAGCGTCGGACAATGCGATCTTTCATGAGACACCTCCGTTTGGTGTTGTGCTGGCATTGCTACCAGCGGGTTCTATTTAAATATATCGCTAATATAAACTTGTGTCAATTGCTTTTAATAAAAATTTTTGTTAATGTTAAATCAAAGGTCAAATTAAACAAAAAATAAAAATATGCCAAAAGTAGCAAAAGAAGGAAAATTAATAGGTAAAATAACTCACTACTTTGCCAACATTGAAGTAGCGGTTATTGATTTAACATCTCCCTTAAAAGTGGGAGAAACAATAAGGGTTGTCGGAGGAGAAGCCACAGATTTTGAGCAAAAAGTTGAGTCCATGCAAATTGATCACGCGGCAGTAAAATCAGCAAAAAAGGGCGACTCTGTTGGGCTAAAGATTAAAGAAAAGGTTCACGAAGGATACAAAGTTTTTAAGGTGTAATGGAAAACATTCAAGAGGAGATAGAAGATAAGGTTATAGACACCATTAATGCTGGAATTGGGGGAAGGCTTATAATTTTCAAACCAGAAAAAGATAATTTTGGAGCTGATTTAGCTGTTGAAAGAAGGGGCAAGTACAAAGAAGGGATAATGTATTTTAAAGTCAGCAGTATTGTCACCCCGGCTAAGGAAGAAAATTTTATAAAAGATTTTGCAAAAGAAGAATTTAAAGCAGATAAAAATCTTTATTTGCTTTTTGTTTGCTTTGACGACCCAGAGCAAAAACTAACTGAAAACATTTGGCTTGTGCCATCGTTAGATTTTAAAGAAATGGCAGAAGTGGTAAAGCTAAATTTATTAAGGTTTACCCCAGATAAGTTTTCAAAATTTGCACTAAAAACTAATGAATTAGGTAAACTAATACTAAATGCCTTTGAAAACAAGGGAAAGATTGTTTTTAAAGAAATAGATTCAAAAGTATCAAAGATAAATTTAGATAATTTAAAAGAATTTTTATGCGAGGCCAGAAAAAATACTTATGCCTTGGGTTCTGGCAAGGCAGACAACCCAAAATTATCTGGTTCAACCCAATTTGAATTTAGCAAGGGCAGTTATTTTTATAGAGATGTCTATTTTTCTGGAGATAAAAAATTTATGGGCCAAGAGGTTGTTTACTACGAAACAAAGCCAATATGGTCTACGAGTTATACTGGAGAACAAATTGATAAATTAAAAGAAGCATTTCTAAAAGAGTCGTTGTTTAAATTAGCAGAAAAATGCAGGCTTGGGGAGTTTTGCGAATACGAAAAAAGAGAGTTAAAGTATGAAAACCATGGCCAAGGAAGCATAGAAGAATTTTCAGGAAAAGAAGAAATATTTTTAAAGGATAAGATTTTTTATAAACTAACTTATCAGGGTGGATTATTATGAAATTTGTAGCAGATCTTCATATACATTCAAAGTATTCTAGGGCCACGTCTCCCTTAATGGATTTTAAGAGCTTAGATATGTGGGCTAAAATTAAGGGGATTAAAGTTTTGGGCACTGGAGACTTTACCCACCCTAAATGGATTGAGGAGATAAAGAAAGAATTAGAGCCGGCTGAGCCCGGGCTTTTTAAACTACGCCAGGGAAACTCTGAAACAAGGTTTATTTTAACATCAGAAATTAGTTGTATTTATTCTAAAGGAGGAAAAGTTAGGAAAATCCACATTATAATTTTTGCACCATCTATTAAAACAGTTGAAAAAATAAACAAAGAATTAGATAAGGTCGGCAACATAGATTCCGACGGCAGACCAATTTTAGGGCTAGACGCCAAAGAATTAGCTAAAATTGTTTTAAGTATAGATGAGAATTGCTTTATTGTGCCAGCACATGCTTGGACTCCGTGGTTTTCTGTTTTTGGATCTAAGTCTGGGTTTGATTCTTTAGAAGAATGTTTTGAAGAGTATGCAAAATATATTTTTGCCATTGAGACAGGCCTGTCTTCTGATCCTGCCATGAACTGGAGGCTGTCCCAATTAGATAAGGTTGCCTTAATTTCAAACAGTGATGCCCATTCTCCCCAAAAAATTGGAAGGGAAGCAAATGTTTTTGACACAGAATTAAACTATAAAGGAATTATAGATGCCATAAAGTCGAAAGACAAAAATAAATTTCTTTATACAATAGAATTTTTTCCAGAAGAGGGCAAATACCATTACGACGGCCACAGGTTATGCGGTTTAAGTTTAAAGCCAGAAGAATCTAAAAAATATAATAATATTTGCCCAAGATGTGGAAAAACTTTAATAATAGGGGTTTTAAATAGAGTAGAAAAGTTAGCCGACAGGCCAGAAGGTTTTGTGCCTAAAAATGCAATTCCTTTTAAGAGTTTAATTCCTTTAAACGAAATTATTGCAGAGGCAGTGGGAGTTTCTTTAGCCTCAAAAGAAGTTCCGAAACATTATAACAATTTAATTAAAAATTTAGGAACAGAACTGAAAATTTTATTAGACTCCACAGAAAAAGAAATAAAAGAAAACTCTTTGCCAGAAATTGCAGAAGCTCTAATTAAAATGCGCGAAGGGAAAATTCATATTGAGCCAGGTTATGATGGCGTTTATGGAAAAATAAAAATTTTTCCAGAAGAAAGCACACAAAAAAACCCAAAAAAGATAAAACAAGAAACATTATTTTAGTAAAGGCTTGACATTGGAAGGGCAAAAGAATAAAATACCTAAAACATAGTTAATAAATTTATGGATGGGAAAATTTTTTACTTAACAAAAGAAAAACTTCAAGATCTTAAAAAAGAATATCAAGATCTTTTAGATTTCGAACACAAAAAATCTTTGGGCCAAGAGGCACCAAAAATTTTGGAGTCAGAAGATTTAAATCCAGAGTTTGTTAGCTTTCAAGAAGACGTTGGTTTTTTGAGGTCAAGGATAGATGAATTAAAAGACATTATAGACCACCACGAATTAATAAGAGTTCCATCTAGAGACAAGCAGGGTTTTGTGGGTGTTGGAGCTAAAGTTAAAGTAGATGTAAATGGTAAAAAAGATGAATTTATTGTTGTGGGAACTCTTGAAGCCAATCCAGCTTTGGGAAAAATTAGTAACGAGTCGCCAGTTGGCAAAGCCTTGTTGGGAGCTAAGGTAGGAGATGAAATTATTGTACCTTCTCCAACAAAAATAACTTATAAAATAAAAAATATAAAATACGAAATTAGCTAAAACAAAAGCACCAACAAGGTGCTTTTTGGTTTATTTGTAGTATAATAGAGCAATAATTAATCTTAATAATAATGCCCACAATTATAAATAAAATTATAAAAACACTAATTGTAAGCGATTTCTTTTTAAATTTGGGCTGGGGCCTTCTATCTCCTGTTTTCGCCCTATTCATTTCAAGACAAATAACGAGTAGCGACGAGAAAGCCCTTGAAGTGGCTGGATTTGCGGCGCTATTCTATTGGATATCAAAGTCGTTTTTTGAAATACCAATAGGAAGATTTTTAGATAGGCACGATGGCGAGAGAGATGATTTTTGGTTTATGTTTTGGGGACTTATAGTAGTTTCAATATCTCCTATAGGATTTTTATTTTCCACTCAGCCATGGCATATTTATTTTTTTCAAATTATACACGCCATAGGTATGGCTATGACCCTGCCACCTTGGTTAGCCATATTTACTCGCCATATAGATAAGGGAAAAGAGGGTTTTGAATGGAGCGTAGAAACAACCTCAATTAACATGGGAGCCGGAATAGCTGGGGGTCTTGGTGGAATTATAGCTGCTAAATTTGGCTTTAATGTGCTTTTTATATCTGTGAGTACGCTTACTGTGGCTGCTGCTCTATTATTTTTAACAGTAAAGAATAACATTTCTAAAAAAAGAGATGCCTCTGTTATTCTTTCTGATCGCCCAATTGTAGAGCCGTAATACTCTATTTGATGAAAAATCAAGAAATAGCGAAAATATTTAACGACATGGCTAGGTTTCTGGAAATGGATGGCGTGGCTTTCAAGCCCTATGCTTATGAAAGGGCGGCTATTTCTTTAGAATCCTTAAAGGAAGACGTAGGCGATATTTATAGAAGAGGTGGAGTTAAAGCATTATTAGAAATTCCTGGCGTTGGCAAAGCAATTGCAGACCACATAGAAGAGTATTTGAAAAAAGGCAAAGTAAAACACTACGAAGATTATAAAAAGAAATTACCAATAAAGATGGACGAATTGGTTGGTGTTGAAGGATTGGGGCCCAAAAGAGCAAAAATACTTTATCAAAAACTAGGCATCAAAAACTTAAAAGAATTAGAAAAAGCTGCAAAGGCTCATAAAATAGCTCCGCTTTTTGGTTTTGGCCAGACTTCTGAAAAAAATATTTTACAAGGAATAGAATTTGCAAAAAGAGATAAGGGCAGATTCTTGTTGGGTGAAATAATGCCAGCCGTAAATGATATATATAAAAAACTGGAGGACTTAAAAGAGGTTAAAAAAATAAGCTTGGCGGGTTCCGTGCGTAGAAAAAAAGAAACAATTGGAGATGTAGATATATTGGTTGTCTCCCGCCCAGATGGGCGAGGCTCGCCTGGCGAGGCGGCTAAAAATATTATGGATTTTTTTGTGAAACTAGATGGTGTTGAAAAAGTTTGGGCTAAGGGCGGAACTAAGGCATCAATTAGAATGAAAGAAGGTTTTGATGTTGACCTAAGAATTGTTCCAGATAAAAGTTATGGCTCGGCCTTGCAATACTTCACTGGAAACGTTGAGCACAACATTGCTACAAGAAAAATTGCCATTGAAAAAGGCTTAAAGCTTTCTGAATACGGAGTTTTTAAAGGGAAAAAGCAAATTGCCGGCGCAACCGAGGAAGATGTTTATAAAGCCATTGGGCTTTCATATATAGAGCCAGAAATGCGAGAAAACGAAGGCGAAATTGAAGCTTCTATAAATGGCAAATTACCTAATTTGATAAAGCTCGAAGATATTAAGGGTGATCTGCATATGCATTCTAATTGGGGTAGCGTTAAAGAAAGAAACTCTATTGAGGACTTATGCAAAAACGCCATGGAGATTGGCTATAGGTATATTGGCATTTCTGACCACACAGAATTTTTAAAAATAGAATATGGGCTTACTCAAAAACAACTTTTAGAGCAACAAGAAGAGATTAAAAAATTAAATGAGAAATTTAAAAAACAAGGAAAAGATTTCTATATATTGCATGGATGCGAAACAAACATATTGGCCGACGGTTCGGTAGATATTAAAGACGAGGTTTTAGAAAAATTAGATTATGTTATTGCAGGAGTCCATTCTTCAATGAAAATGGAAAAACAAGAAATGACTAAAAGGATAATTAGAGCCATGGAAAACCCAAACATTGATATAATTTCTCACCCAACTGGTAGGTTAATTGGTAAAAGAGAAGAATTTCAAATGGACTTCGATAAAATTTTAGAGGTTGCCAAAAAAACTGGCACAATTTTAGAAATTAATTCTGCCCCAGTGAGATTAGACTTAAATGGTTTTAATATAAGAAGAGCCAAAAATCAGGGAGTCAAAATGATAATCAATACCGATGCGCACCAAAAAGAGCAGTTAAATTTAATGGAATACGGCATTGGCCAAGCCCGTCGCGGTTGGGCAGAAAAACAAGACATTATAAATACCCTCCCAGTTGACGAATTATTAGAATACTTTACAATTAAGTAATTTAATATTAAATAAAATTTATATGCGAATTAAATCTATTTTTATATTAACTGTTTTAATAACAGCAGTTTTATGTTTTGGAGGAACGCCAGTTAAAGCTCAAATAATAGATGTTCCAGCATTATTTACTCAGGTTAAGACGTGGACAGGACATTTTTTTCAGTGGTGGAATCAAATATTTTCTGTGCAGACAGAGAGTACGAAGTAGACAGAGAGTACGAAGCAGACAGAGAGTACGAAGCAAACTTTTTGTTATACATTTAGTAAAAATTTAGGCTTCAAAAATAGTGGTACCACTGAGATCTCAAAGCTCCATGCAGTTTTAAAAAAAGAGAATATTTCTTACAGTCCCGACTCCGATAAAGTATATTCTACTGGTACAGTTGACGGAATTATTAAGTTTCAGACAAAATATAACATAACTCCTCAGACGGGCTATGTGGGAACAAAAACAAGAGCCAGACTAAACGCATTATACGGATGCAAGACAACTAAAACAGCTAAGACCATGACTAAGATGTCGGGAGAAGGTGGTTCTAATGATTATTATTGTACATTCGATTATCAGTGTAGCGAATCAGGAACTGGAGCCCCTTGTTTGACTGCGGATGACTGTGAGTCACAAAAACCAAGATGTGAGATTGGTGCATGTATAGTCGGTGGAAGTGGCGTCCTGTGCGCAACGGATGCGGATTGTATTAATAAAGAGTGCATTCCGCCATTCATAATGTGCGGCAAGGTATGTATAAATCCACGGGAACTATCTTGTTGTAATAATAGTACGCCCTATAACCCAAAATACGCATTTTGCTGCAACGGTAAAGTCGTTGATCAACCATATACTTGGCCTAAAAAATTTTGTTGCGGCAGTGATGTTGGAACCGTGGGTACACAAGCTTGTTGTAATAATAAAATATTATATAATTTAAATGACCAAGGTTGTTGTGGTGGAGTTATATACACCAAAGGGGGAGGCGAACCCGGGCTGCACGATACGTGTTGTGATAATAAAATAATAAAAGTAGGTAAAACTGGACAATACACTGGAATCGCATGCTGTTCTGGCAAGGTGGTTTATTATGACAGGTCTTATTGGTATTACGAGAATGATATTTTGGTTATTAATCCTTGTAAAAAACCCTCAATCCATGCGTCAATCACCTCGCCATCTGGGGGAGAAACATGGGCCAAAGGTGGAATAGCAACAATTAGCTGGGTTGCCGATTCGGAGTCTGCGGCGACATACGTTGATATAAAGCTCGAGTCTTTATTTGCTAATGAGTATTACACCATAGCAGAACAAATAGAAAAAGATACAGGCATGTATAGTTGGCTTGTGGGCAATGTTTTGGAGGATTCTATGCTTTCTGCGGGAAACTATACAATACAAATTTGCGATTCGGGCACATCTATTTGTGTGACGGGTAGTCCCTTCACCATCACTTCTACTTCCACATCCGTTGGTGGCGTTTGTGGTTCGGCTAACAGAAAAACGTTTAGCTCCATGCCGACAACTAACTTGTGCTCCTCGGGCACAGCTTCAACTACGAGTTGCTCGCAATCTGTTCCTGTAAATTGTTATTGGACATGTGTGGGCTCTAATGGAGTATCAAGCGCGAGCTGCTCGGCGAGCGTGGGAAATTATTCGTATAATTATTATGGCGGCGCAGACAAAAATAGTGTTTATGGAAATTGTAATTTGTCATCTTACAACTCTGGAGAGTACAACCAAGTTAGGAATAAAATGGATATTGTAAGAGAAGCTATAAGTGGCAGTGCACAATATAATTTATCTGACATTTCTCAAATATCAGTTGTCTCGTGTGTTGCCTATAATGGCGGTGGAGGCTCGTTTATCACCACTTGTCCTTCTGGCACAAACTATGCTTATTGTGTTAAAAACCAAAACGACGGCGTGGGTAACTCAGTCGTATTGGGAGTGACAAATACTTCTGTCGCTACACACAACGAATGCAATACCCAGCAACAATGCGTATCGGTTTCTGGTACTGGAACCAACCAATGTAGCACAGACTCTGACTGCGCCCAGCTGACGATTACAGCATCTTGTTCTGCCTCTCCTAACCCATGTATGGTTAATCAACCAGTAGTTTGGTCAGCCACTGCCACAGGAGGTTCGGGTAATTATCGATATGGTTGGTCGGGAGCTGGTTTGGCGATAGCTGTTCCGAGTTCAGGTTATACAACCCAAACAACGAATACTCTCCCCAGTATGCCGGGATACTGGAAAGTAGGTACCTACACGGCCACCGTAACTGTAACAGACTCATTTGGCGCTAATGCCAGCGCAAATTGTTCTGTAAGTGTAATTGCGTCCCCACTTATTAGTGGTGTATGCGGATCAGCTAATGGAGAATTTTATACTTCAGCCCCCACAACTGACCTGTGCTTAACTGGTACTGCTTCCACTGTTTCTAGTTCGGGCTCATGGAACTGGGCATGGACGTGCGCAGGATCTGGCGGGGGAGCAACTGCCTCGTGCTCGGCTCACAATGGTTATCCGCTTTATTATAGTGGCGGCACGGACAAGAACGGCTTTTATGGTAATTGTTTTTCATACGCAGGACAGACCAGTGCTCCATACAATCAAGTAAGAAGCAAAATGGGTATGGTAGAGGAAGCCTTACAAAATAATACACAGTACTCAGCTTCTAACGTATCTCAAATTTCTGTTGTGTCTTGTCAGCTTTATAATGGTTCGGGCGGATCATATGTTGTTGCTTGCCCCAGTGGTACAAATTACACCTATTGCGTCCAAAATAAAAATGACGGCATGGGCAATTCAGTTGTGTTGGGTGTAACAAATACAGGCACCATGGGGATAAATCTAAAAGAAAGCATGATAGCATCTATTTCTGATGCAATAGCAAAGATAGTTAAAGAAATACAAGCTATGCTTAATAAATAATTTGCAGATAAACCAGCCCCGTCCCTAGAAGGGAACCCAGCGGGGCTGGTTTTGTTTTTATGAAACTGATACAATAGATTAATTATTTTATATCTTGGTCATAATCTCCAATAAACGACGGCCGTCTATCATTGGAGACTCGATAGTTTAATGAAAAAACCATCAAAAAATTCTTTAATCAATAAAGTTTTGATTTATTTGAAAGATACTTCAAAAGATTTATTTGATTTAAGCATGACAATAATGTTTGAACCGCGTGAATTAATGAAAGGGATGGGTATGTACCGAGATTACAATAAATGCCCTCTTTATTATAAAAAAATTTCTAATTTGAAGAAAAGCTCGTATTTTACAATAAAAGATAATAAATTTTATTTAAGCTCAAAGGGTAGAACAGAAATTATAAAGTTCATTATAAAAGATAAGAAGAAAATAAAAAAGTGGGATGGTAAATGGCGAGCAATAATTTTTGATATACCAGAATCCGATAGACGAGAAAGGAATTTTTTAAGGAGAGAATTAAAATGGATGGGGTTTAAAGAGCTTCAACATAGCGTCTGGATTACTCCCCAAGATATAAAAAAAGAATTGTTAGTGCTGTTAAAGCTTTGGCATAAAGATTTTGAGGGGGATATAAAGTTTTTGATAATAGAAAAAATAATTAAGGACGAATATTTTAAAAAAGTATTTAATCTCTAATAAACGACGGCCGTTCACGAGTGGAGATTAATAATAGTAATAAAAATTTATGCCCAAAGAAAAATCAGCAGGAGCAATTGTATATAGAATAGAAAATGGTAAGCCCTACTATTTACTTTTGCATTATCCTTCTTTAAACCGCAAGGGCGGACATTGGGAGTTTCCAAAAGGCCATATTGAAGTAAATGAAAATGAAGAAGAAACAGTATTAAGGGAAACAGCAGAAGAGACAGGAATAAACGATTTAAAAATTATTCCGGGGTTTAAAAAATACATAAAGTATTTTTTTAAGAAATACGAAGACAAAAGGTGGGTATTTAAGCTGGTGGCATTTTTTGTTGCAGAAACCCAAACAAAAGAAATAAAACTTTCACCAGAGCACATTGGTTTTGTTTGGTTGCCCATTGAAGAAGCTATAAAAAAAACAACATTTAAAAACTCAAAATTACTTCTAAGAGAGGCGAACAATTTTATTGCTAAAAGCTTTACTTATTAATTGGCTCATGCTAATAAGAAAGCGGAAAGTCGTTCGTTGAGAAAAAGCCAAACCTTAGGAGGCAGAGATGAAAGCTATTATTATAAGAAATCCTTTTTGGCACCATCCTGCATCGGTGCTATCTGGATTTGATTTGGTTATTAAAATAGTTCCCCTGTTTGAAGCAGTTGTCTATCCAGCCACTGAAGACGCGCAGAAAATTCTTGACCATCTTGGTTGGAGGAAAGCAACATTTGCCCCAGTAGTTAGTTTTTCGTTTTCTCTTGTAACCGAACCAGAAATAATTACCAAGTTGAGAGCTACTTTTGCAGATCTTGAAATATTCACAATACAGCAACAAAAACCGCCCCCATGAAGGAGAGCGGTTCTTTTTTTGTTATTTTTTGGCCTCTTCTACAACTTTTACAAAGATATCTGGGTGTTGGTTGGCTAACTGGGACAAAACTTTTCTGTCTAATTCTATTTTATTTTTCTTTAATCCATTAATTAATCTGCTATAAGTAATTCCATTTTGGCGTGCTAGTGCATTAATTTGAATATTCCATAATCCGCGAAAAGTTCTCTTTTTTGCCTTTCTGTCTCTGTAAGCATAAGTCCACGCATGCCTTAATGCGTCTTTTGCTGCCTTGAATTTTGATTTTCTTGCTTGCCTAAAACCCTTAGCATGTTTCATTATATGCTTTCTATGTCTTCTGGCTTGTACGGCTCTTTTTACTCTGCTCATATTATAAAAATTTTACCAAAAATATTTTTTTAGTTTTTTTGCCTCTGATTTTGATAATGCAACCCATTTGCGACCTTTTCTTCTCTTTTCACCTGTTTTTTTAGACCTGTAGTGGTTTTGGCCAGTTGCTCTTCTTAAAACCTTGCCGTTTTTTGTTATTTTAAATCTTTTTACTAAGGCCTTATGTGTTTTATTCATATTATTGCTGTTTTGATATTATCATGGTGAAACCCCTAGGCTCACGCTTTAATTCTCTTTCTGTTTTAATTGGTATTAATGAATTTAAGTTTTCTAAAAATAATTTTACTTTTTCTGTTGCAAACTGGCCCATTGCTTTTTCTCTACCTCTTAAGGCCATGTTCACTTTAACTTTATTTCCTTCTTCTAAAAACTTTTTTGCTTGTTTTGCTCTTGTTTCCATGTCGTGTGAAGAAATTCCAAAAGTTAATCTTATTTCTTTTAGCTCTCCGCCCTTGGGTTTAGCAACTTTTTTGTCTTTTTTCTGCTGTTGATAAAGGTATTTTCCATAATTTGCAATTCTGCAAACAGGGGGTTCAACTTTCTCTGTAACTTGGATTAAATCTAACCCTTTTGATTTTGCTAAGTCAATGGCTTGGAATATATTCATAACGCCAAGCTGTTCGCCGGTTTCAGAAATAACCCTTACTTCTTTTGACCTTATGAAATTGTTTATTAATGTCATGTGGAAGTGGGGATATTGAAATCCCGTTCAAATGACCCACTAAAACAAATCTACAAACTTAGATAATTTTTATATTAGGGCGCTAGATAAAAAATTAACAAAATTTCTAACACCTTATCTTCTTAATTTTGAAACCGCACCGAAGACTTGCGGCATCTATCCTGATAATATAACACCCCCATTCATTTATCAGGAGTCAATGGTGAGGATGCAGCATTAAGCGTATGCTAATGCTGGTTGCCTATTGAATAAATTGGCAATTATGTTTTTTCTGGAAGTTTTACCAGATTCTAGAAAACTGGGTTTGCTTATTTTAGAAAAGAACACTTGTCGAAACTTTCACTCCCCCGATAATTCGCGATTAACTTCTCTGTCTATGTCGTGCTTTTTTATTTTCTCTTTTTTATCGTATTTTCTCTTACCTTTGGCTAATCCGAATTCGAGCTTTATCCTACCACTTTTTTCATAAACTTTCAAGGGTACCAAGGAAAAACCCCTCTGGCTAGACTTTCCCAACAAATAATCAATTTCTTTCTTATTTAAAAGCAACTTTCTGTCTCTGCTAACATTATAATTAGCTCCGGCGTTATTTGGCTGGTAGGGAGGCACTTTTACTCCCACTAAAAAGGGTTCTGTTTGCTTTATTGTAACGTAAGTGCCAGCCAAATTTATGTGCCCGGTTTTTATAGATTTTACCTCTTGGCCAAACAAAACCAACCCTGCCTCAAATTTTTCCAGGATTTCATAGTCAAAAAAGCCTTTCTTATTTTCCGAATAAATCTTCATTAAATTAAGTTTAACAGTATCCCGACTTTATCACAACTATTGACAATTGTAAAGAATAAATGTACTATAAAAAATTATGACTCGTTGTCATAAATCTCGCCCATAGCGAGTTTGTTCGTAAACAATCTTTTACACCAGAAAGGATGTGGATTATGGCGACAGGCCAGCAAATTATTACGGTTGCAGGAGGCAGTTACCCCAGCAAGGTTCGCGGAGGAAATTGGCTTGATCTAAATTGTTCGGTGCGAGTGATGGACCGCGCGGGCAAAAGGCAAGTGATTTGTCTGTTAGACCCTGTGGCAAAAAAGGCGATTTTGGTAGGCGGAGACGAAGTGGTATCCATCGACGATCTCGCTCTTGCCAACCAAGGCAGGATGAGAGGTCCGGAGATCACTGAAGAAGCATTGGATGTTTTGGAGCGGTTACTGAACGCAGTTGCTGATGAAAGAATGTTCAGCCGGAACGTCGATGAGCCCAAATACGTCCAAACCCCTAACGCAGTCGCTGCAAGAATGCTGCTTGGTATTTTCTGTATGCCACGGCAGAAGGGGTTAGCTCCTGATCTGGAGGCAATTCGCAAGCTTCGCGTGTAATAACCGTCAACAAGGAGGAGGTATGTTTTTCAGAAAGTGGAGACTGAAGAGACTAAAAGAACAGCTCATTGAAGCCCAAGGGTTTCTAGCTCTTTACAGAGACATTCTTGCGATGCGGCGCTCGGCCGATTTGAGTCCATCCAATGGTTCACCCAATGGTGGCCACATCCAAACCGCAAGAGATCATTTCAGGAATAAAGTCGTTAAACTCGAAGCTAGAATTCGAAAACTAGAACGATAGGTTCATTTATAGCGTTCACAGATTTATCTGGAGGACGCTCTTTTTTTGCGTAGAGCCCTTTAATTTTTAACTGAAATAAGCTAAAATCAAATATAATTATGCACAAAGAGACTATTATAATTTCATTGGGCGGGTCATTAGTGGCTCCAGGAGAGATAGATACAGAGTTTTTGAAGAATTTTAAGCGTGTAGTTGAGAAATATCTTAAAGATAAAAAGTTTTTTATTTTTGTAGGAGGGGGTAAAATTGCCAGAACTTATCAGAAAGCCCTTTTAGAATTTGGGGCAGAATCAAGCCAAAGAGACTGGATGGGTATTGGTATAACAAGGCTCAACGCCGAAATTATAAAACAAGCTTTTTTTGGGAATTCTTATCCCAAAATTATCACAGACCCGAATAAAAAAATAAAAACCAGCAAGGATATTATTGTTGGTGCTGGCTGGAAGCCGGGCTGGTCAACAGACTACGACGCAGTTCTGGTTGCCAAAAATCATAAAGCCAAAACAATAATTAATCTTACTAATGTTGACTATGTGTACGATAAGAATCCTAATGACTTTCCAGATGCAAAACCTTTAAAAGATATTGACTGGGTGGGCTTTGAAAAAATAGTGGGAGACAAATGGACACCGGGGCTGTCTATGCCCTTCGACCCTAGAGCTTCAAAATTAGCAGCTAAGTTAAAGCTTAAAGTTATAATTATAAACGGAAAAAATTTGGAAAGATTAGAAGATTTTTTAAATAATAAATCATTCATTGGCACAACCATTCAATGAAGCAAGAAATTAGGAAATTAATTACAAAAACAGTTGGGCAAGTCGCTCAGAAATTTTTAGTTGAAGCACCAGCAGATAAATCTAATGGCGATTATTCTACAAACGTTGCTCTGGTTTTAAAACAAAACCCAGAAGACATAAAAAATAAAATATTTAACTCCCAAGGTACCTCAGATTTATTTGAAAAAATTGAAGTTAAAAACGGATTCATTAATTTTTTTGTTTCAAAAAAATATTTACAAGAACAAACAAAAAAAATTCTTAAAGAAAAAGAAAAATTTGGGGACTTAAAAATTGGTAAAAATCAAAAAATAAACGTTGAGTTTATTTCAGCCAACCCAACAGGCCCCTTAACTTTGGGAAACGGAAGAGGTGGTTTTGGTGGCGATGTTTTGGCCAATGTTTTGGCAAAAGCAGGATATAAAGTTTTTAGAGAATATTATATTAACGATACTGGAACTCAAATTATTAAACTTGGACACTCTGTTTTAGGCGACGCAGAGGCAGTTTATAAGGGAGAGTACATAAATGAATTAAATAGAAAAATTAAAGGAAAAAACGCAGAAGAAGTTGGTAAGGAGGCTGGAAAAATTATTTTAGATAAAATGATAAAACCATCTGTAAAAAAGATGGGCATTGAGTTTGATAAATGGTTTTCTGAAGAAACCCTTTATAAAAGTAAAAAAGTGGACAAAGCAATTCAAGAGCTTGTTAAAAAAGGTTTTACCTATGAAAAAGAGGGAGCTTTGTGGTTTAAATCAAAAGACTTGGGAGACGATAAGGATAGGGTTTTAATAAGGTCAGATAAAACAAAGACATATTTTGCTTCGGATGTTGCTTATTTAAAGGATAAAATTCAAAGAGGCTTTAATAAATTAATAATATTTTTAGGGGCAGATCATTATGGTTATGTGGCTAGACTAAAAGCAGTCTGCCAAGTATTAGGTTTTAATAAAGAAAACGTTGAAGCGCTTGTCTTGCAGCTGGTAAAGCTTTTTGAAAATGGCAAAGAAGTTAGAATGTCAAAGAGAACTGGAAGTTATGTAACAATGGACGAATTAATAGACGAAGCTGGACTAGACATTGCAAGGTTTTTCTTTTTACAAAGGTCTTTAAATACGCATTTTAACTTTGATATGAATTTGGCTAAAGATAAGTCAGAAAAAAATCCTGTATTTAAAATTCAATATGCCTATGCCAGAATTAACAGCATTTTTAAAAAGACAAAAATAAAACCAAAAGTTAATTCCCAATTATTAAAAGAAGCAAGTGAATTGTATTTGATAAAGCAATTAATAAAATTTTCAGAAGTTATTGAAGATGCGGCAAAAGATTATCAACTGCAAAGATTGCCCAACTATGCCTTAGAATTGGCGGAAGATTTTCACAAGTTTTACGAGAAATGTCAGGTAATTTCAGAAGATAAAAATTTAACAGAAGCAAGGTTGGCATTAATTTTGGCAACAAAAATAGTTTTAGAGAGTACATTAAAATTAATGGGCATTACATCGCCCCAAAAAATGTAGATACAAAGGTCGAGTGCAAATTATTCTAATTAAGAAAAGCAATTAATAATTATAAAAATAAAAAATAATATGAAAGAATTTTTTCAAAAATATAAAATTATAATGTTCATCATTTTCATAATTTTATTATTAACTATTTGTTCAATTATAAGCATCATCTTCATACGTTATAATTTACCAACTCATAATTTTGTGCGCGATCTCTGCAGGGATTTAGTTTTTTCTTCTGGGGATAAAAAATATAGAGAGGAAATTACGACAAGTAATTTGGGGTGTGATTTTAAGGACGATGATCGTAAAGGAACATATTATCTAAATGTAGATGTTTTAAATTTTGAGTTAACTCAAAAAGAAATAGAAAAGATTATAAATAGATACGGAGGAAGGGCCGAAATAAAGGAAGGTTTTTATGGAGGTTATCGTGCTTATTCTGACATTAATGCGAACATACTCATAGATAAAGCTAATGATTTTTCCAGAGATATGAAAAAATTTACTCTACTGCCAAATAAGGTTTGGAGCGACTCTTTAGAAATTAATGATAAATATTCATTAAAAGATACTTGCGAAGAATCTTTAAAACTCCTTTATGAAGCCGTTGCTTATGAAAAAATAAATCTATTTGTTCTTAATAATATGGTCGGAATAGAAGAGGGAGCCTTAAAAGAAATGTTAGAAATTTTATTTTCAAATAGAGAAGCTGCAAAAACGGCAAAAACAGATATTGAGAAAACTCATCAGGAAGTAGGAGTTCTTAAGATAGATATACACATAGAAGACACCCTTCCAGATGAAGCTGGATAACTTTATTATGAAATTAAATAACAAGTATTATATAATGCGGCACGGCCAGGCCATGTCTAATGTAAAAGATATCGTTTCTTGCATGCCAGAGAAATTTGAAAACCTTCTTACCGATGTTGGTAAAGAAGCAATAAGGGCATCTGCTGGAAAATTAATTAATAAAAAAATAAATTTAATTATTGCCTCTCCTTTGCTAAGAACAAAACAGACATCAGAAATTGTTGGTGAACTCCTTGGCGTAACCCCAGAGTTTGATGAAAGATTAAGGGAAATAGGCTTTGGAATTTATAATTCTGAGCCGGCAAAAGAGTTTGATAAGTATTTTCAAAACAGGGAGCAACGGGTAAAAATGGGGGCGCCAGAAGGAGGAGAGAGCTACACAGACGTATTTGAAAGGGTAATTTCTCTTTTTGAAGAAACAAATAAAAAGTATAAAAATAAAAATATTTTAATAATAAGCCACCAGGCTCCACTTTTTCTTTTAGAGGGTCATTTAAAGGGCTTTTCCATATTGAAAACAGTACAAGAGTTCCCCAGAGAAAGAATGCTTCGCGTGGCAGAAATGCGAGAACTAAATTAAAGTATGTTTAATTTTCCAGAGACAGAGAATAAAATTTTAAAGTTTTGGGAGGAAAAGAAAATTTTCCAGAAGTTGAGAAAAAAGAACGCTGGTAATAAAAAGTGGTCGTTTTTAGATGGACCAATTACTGCCAACAATCCCATGGGCGTTCACCATGCTTGGGGCAGAACTTATAAAGATTTATTCCAAAGGTATTTTGCGATGAAGGGATATGACCAGCGTTATCAAAACGGTTTTGATTGCCAAGGCCTTTGGGTTGAGGTTGAGGTTGAAAAAGAACTGGGCTTTAAAAATAAAAAAGACATCGAGGTTTACGGAGTAGATAAATTTGTTGAGAAATGCAAAGAAAGAGTCAAAAAATATTCTGCAATTCAAACCCAGCAATCAATTCGCCTGGGCCAATGGATGGATTGGGATAATTCTTACTATACAATGTCTGATGAAAATAATTATGCTATTTGGAAGTTTTTAAAGGTCTGCCACGAAAAGAAACTAATTTATAAAGGACACGATTCGGTTCCATGGTGTCCAAGATGCGAAACAGCAATTTCCCAGCATGAAATTTTAACAGAGGATTATAAAGAATTAACCCATGAGTCAATTATAATGAAGCTTCCCATTGAAGGAAGAGATAAGGAGTATCTTTTAGTTTGGACAACAACTCCCTGGACTATTCCAGCCAATGTTGCAGTTGCTGTTGATAAAGATATTAATTATGCTTTGGTAAAAGAACCAGGACCCGAAGGGTACCCCGAAGAAAAATATTGGCTGGCTGCAGACCTGGTTAAAAGCGTTTTTAAGGAAAAAGCAGTAGAAACTTTAAAGGTTGTTAAGGGGAAAAATTTAGAGGGTTTTAGTTATAAAACTATATTCGATAATCTGCCAGTTGTAGAGGCCGCCAGAAAAGAAAATTCTAAAAAATTTCATACAGTTATTTTAACTGACCCCTTGCTATTGCCAATTTCCACAGAAGAAGGAACTGGCATGGTGCACACAGCCCCGGGAGCCGGAGAAGAAGATTTTAGGTTGGGTAAAAAACTCGGCTTACCTGTTATTTCGGTTATTGCAGATAATGCAGATTATTTAGACGGACTAAATCAGTTTTCAGGCAAAAATGCTAAAAAACATCCAGAACTAATTTTAGATGTTTTCAAAAATAATAAAGATTTTGTTTTTTCAATTTTTCCCTATAAACACAGATATCCTGCTTGTTGGAGATGTAAAGCAGAGCTTGTTTGGAAGGTAGCAGATGAATGGTATGTTTCAATGGATAAACTAAGAAATCCTCTAATTTCTATTGTTAAAAAAATAAAATGGATTCCCGAGTTTGGATTAGAAAGAGAATTAGACTGGTTAAAAAATATGCACGACTGGCTGATTTCAAAGAAAAACAGATATTGGGGTTTAGCTTTGCCAATTTTTGAGTGCAAAAAATGCGGAAACTTTGAGGTAATAGGTTCTAAAGAAGAATTAAAAGAAAGAGCTGTTGAGTCGTGGGATAAATTTCATGGACATTCTCCGCACAAACCCTTTATTGATGAAGTAAAAATAAAATGTAGTTGTGGCGAAATCATTTCAAGAATTGAGGATGTGGGAAACCCCTGGCTTGATGCTGGAATAGTTCCTTTCTCAACATTACCAAAAAATTGGTTTCCAAGTGAATTGGTTTGCGAATCTTTTCCTGGGCAATTTAAGAATTGGTTTTATTCAATTATTGTAATGTCAGCCGTTTTAGAAGGCAAAACTCCTACAAAAACAATTTTTGGCTACGCCTCTGTAAAAGACGAGAAGGGCGAAGAAATGCATAAATCTAAAGGAAATGCTATTTGGTTTGACGAAGCCGTCAAAATTATTGGTGCTGACCCAATGAGGTGGCTTTATGCAAAGCAAAATCCTGCCGAAAATCTTTGTTTTGGGTATCGTGTTGCAGAAGAAACAAAAAGAAAACTGATGACTTTATATAATTCCTATGTATTTTTTAATACATATGTTGAGAAAGAAAAATTATCATCAGAGGATATTTTGAAAAACAAATCTAAAAACATTTTAGATAAGTGGGTTATTTCAAAATTAAATAGATTAATTAACGAAGTAGAGGATCTGTTAGATGGTTTTGATGTTGGAAAATCAGTTTCAAAAATTGAAGACTTTTTTATAAATGATTTATCGCTTTGGTATATAAGAAGATCAAGGGCGCGTTTTAAAGAAGAGGGCAAAGACAAAGATGATGCAATAGCAACCTTGTATACTGTATTAACTAATTTAGCTAAAATTTTATCGCCCATAATGCCATTTTTTGCAGAAGAAATGTATCAAAACTTAAAATCTCCCTTGCCAGAATCGGTTCATTTGTGTGATTGGCCAAAGCATGACAAGAAAAAAATAGATAATATTTTAGAAGAAAAAATGGAAGAGGTTAGGTCTATAGTTACAATTGCACTAGCGGAAAGAATTACAAAGGGAATAAAAGTAAAACAACCATTGGCCGAATTAAGAGTTAAAAATTTAAAATTGAAAATTAAAGACGAAAAAGAACTTCTAGAATTAGTAAAAGATGAAGTTAATGTCAAAGAGGTTATTTTTAACGAGAATATAGAAAAAGAAATTGAATTAGATACAAAAATAACCAAAGAATTAAAAGAAGAAGGATTTATAAGGGAAATAATAAGAGAAGTTCAGGCGCAAAGAAAAGAACTGGGTTTGGTCCCTAAGGATAAAATTTCTGTTGAGATGTTTTTTCCAGAAGATAATTTATTGATAATAAATAACAATAAAAAAACGTTGTTAAAAGAGTTTAGGGCTATTGAAATTATAACAAGAAAACAACAAGGCGAAAAACATTCAATAAAAATTACTCGTGTCAGTTGATTTTTCTATATTAAGAGACATTAACTTTTCAAGCTGGGAAAACGTGGTTTTTTTATTCTTTATTATAGCGATAGTTATTTTTATTATAGCCGTTTTATTTATTATTGCTGCAAAAATTATTAAATTTTTTAATAGAAGCTCAAATATTAAGAGTTCAAATCAAATAAAAGTACCAGAAAAAACACAAGGATTAATGGGCGCCAAAAAGTTTGAGAGAGCTCCAAGGCAACAAATTAAAGGAGGAGATTTTATTAAAGTTGATAAAAAAGAAGAGGAAATAGAAAAAACAGATGAGGAAAAAAAGAGGGAAATGATAAAAGCCCAAAAAGAAAAAAGTGAAAAAAATATTGCGGCTGCAATGGCAAAATTAAAACCAAATAAGCTTTCAACAAAACAGTCTGTAGAATCAAAAATGCCATCAAGAGCAGGAGCAAATGGGCAAGACTTTCATGAAGAAATAAAAATATCAACAAGCTCAAATAAATGAGTTTAAAATACAAAACAAAAGCAATTGTTTTTGCAAAGAACGATTTAAACGAGTCAGATAGAAATTTTTCTGTTTTTACAGATAACTTTGGAAAATTAGATATTTTTGCTAAAGCCATAAGAAAATCAGTCTCAAAATTAAGGAGCGGGGTAGATCTTTTCTTTTTGTCAGAAATAGAGTTTATACAGGGTAAAAACAAAAAAACGCTTACAGACACAATTGCCCTAGAAAGGTTTGATAATTTATCTAAAATGCCAGAAAGATTTAAGGTTGCTAGCGCAATAAGTAAATCTTTGGAAAATCTTATAAAGGGGCAAGAAAAAGATCCTAGTTTATTTAATTTGCTGAATGAAACTTTCGTTCGGCTCAACTGCTTGCCACAAAGTGCAAATTACTTACTTATATATTATTGTTTTATTTGGAACTTGCTTTCTTTACTTGGGTATCATTGTCAGGTTAAAAAATGCACAAATTGCCAAGAAAAACTAGTTCCATATAGTATATATTTTTCTAGCAAAGAAGGAGGAGTTATTTGTAAAAAGTGTTTAGCAAGAGACAACCTTGCTATAAAAATAAATTCTGATATTGTTAAAATATTAAGGATAATTTTAGAGAAAGATTGGCAGACTCTTTTAAAGTTGAAAATTGAATCTGGCAGTCAACAAATATTAAAAAAAGTTTCCGATAATTATTATTCATATATTTTATCTACACATTCATCATGAATAGAAAAATACTTTTAGTTTTATCTTCAATTATTGTGTTAATATTGCTGGCCTTTTTGATTTATAAGCAAAGCATGTTTTCAAAAGAAATTTTGCGCCTTGAAATATTTGGGCCAGAAACAGCCAAAACAGGAGACGAAATAGAATATGTCTTGCAATACAAAAATAACGGAAACTTTGTTTTAGAAAAAGTAAAATTAATTTTTCAGTTGCCAGAAAACTCTTTAACTGAAGATGGAAAAATTTTACTAATGCAAAATTTAGATGACATATATCCTGGAAACCAAAAATCTATAAATTTTAAAGCCAGACTTTTGGGCAAAGAGAGCGATTTAAAAACAGCCAAAGCAACCCTTTCTTATGTGCCAAAAAACATAACAGCCACTTATGAATCTAGTACAAGTTTTATTACCAAAATAGAGTCTGCACCAGTCACTTTAGACTTTGATTTGCCCACAAAAGCTGAGCAAGGAAAAAATTTACAATATTCTATTAACTATTTTTCAAACATAGACTATCCTTTAGAAAATTTAAGTATAAAAATTGACCCAACTCCTGGTTTTGAATTTATTTCTTCTAATCCTGCATCTTTGGATAATTCAGAGTGGAAGCTGTCAACTTTAAGTAAGTCGCAGGGCGGAAGAATTACTATTTCAGGCAGAGTTTCTGATAATAATAGTCAAAAATTAACCTTTTCGGCATCTTTGGGTATGTGGCAAAGCGGAAATTTTGTGGTTATAAAACAGACTAGCGTAGACGTGCAATCTATACAGCCATTGTTGTTTATTACTCAGCAAATTAATGGTTTAGAATCTTATGTTGCTTCACCGGGAGAAACATTGAATTACCAGATTTTTTTCAGAAATATAGGTAATTCTTCCTTCGATAATTTATTTGTTGTGGCAAAACTAACTAGTCCGGCTTTAGATATGTCTTCAATACAAGCAAATGATGGTGGCAAAATTCAGGCAGAAGACGGCATGATTATTTGGGACCAAAACCAAGCATACCAATTGAAGCGCCTAGATGTTCAGCAAGAAGCTAGCATAAGTTTTAGCGTAAAGCTTAAAAATGATTGGAGTTTGTCTGGAACCAATGAAGACAACACAATAATAACCAATTCAGTTAATATTTCTCAAATAACGCAGAAATTTACTACAAAAGTAAATTCGGGATTGGTAATTTTACAAAAAGCTTATTACCAAAGCCAAGAAATTCCAAATTCAGGTCCCACTCCTCCAAAAGTAGGAAAAGCGACAACTTATACAATAAATTGGGAGATCAAAAATTATTTTAGCGATACAAAAAACGTGAAAGTTAAAGCCGTACTTCCCCCGAATGTAACTTTGACTGGTGAACTCTTGCCAGAAAATGAGTTATCTAATTTTTCTTTTGATTCAGCAAGCCGTGAGATTGTTTGGTCTGTTGGAGATATCCAGGCGGGAACTGGCGTCAAAGGTGACCCGGTAATGCTTTCTTTTCAAGTTTCTTTGACTCCGAGCGCCTCGCAAGCAGGCTCTGCTGCACTTATTGTTGGTCAAGTACAAATTTCAGGAGAAAATCAATTTACAAACACCAAAATTACCTCTCAAGATTCAGCCATAAACAGAAGCCTGCCAGATGATATTTCTAATTCCGGCGGTGGCCTAATACAGTAATTTTTGATTTTATGGGGCTAAAGGAGTAAGATGAATTAAATAAAAAAGAATAAATTTATGAAAAAAGAAGGTGTAACAATAGAAAAAATAGTTTCTTTATGTAAAAGAAGGGGTTTTATATTCCCCGGATCTGAAATTTATGGCGGGTTACAAGGTTTTTACGATTATGGTCCCTTGGGAGTAGAAATGAAAAACAATTTAAAAAAACTCTGGTGGGACTGGATGACAAAAGAGCACGAAGATGTCGTGGGCATAGATGGCGCCATCATCACAAATCCAAAAGTTTGGGAAGCTTCTGGGCACACCAAGAGCTTCGTAGACCCGTTGGCAGAATGCAAAAAATGCCATCATCGCTTTAAAGCAGACGATATTAGTGGAGAAAAGTGTCCTGATTGTAAGGGTCAGCTGACAGAGCCCAGAGTGTATAATATTCTTGTACCAACGCAACTTGGAGTAATTGAGGGAGAAAAAATTAATGTCTACTTACGGGGAGAAGCCTGTCAGACGATATATTTAGATTATAAAAACGTTTTAGATTCTTCTCGCCTCAAAATTCCTTTTGGAATATGCCAAATAGGCAAGGCTTTTAGAAACGAAATAACTCCAGGAAAATTTTTGTACAGACAGCGAGAATTTGAGCAATGGGATTTACAGTGGTTTTGCCATCCAAATGAAATGGAAAAATGGTTTGAATTTTGGAAACAAGAAAGAATGAATTGGTTCAAAAGTATTTTTACGCACCCCAAAAACCTCGGGTTCTATAAGCACGAAAAATTGGCTCATTACGCAAAAAAGGCTTTTGATATTGAATACACCGCCTCGCCGGTTGGTAAAGAAATGGAGGGCATTCACTGGAGAGGAGATTGGGATTTATCTGGGCATGCAAAGTTTTCTGGTCAAGATTTAAATTATACTGACCCTGATACAAAAGAGAAATTTATTCCAAATATAGTGGAAACATCTGGCGGAGTTGATCGCACATTTATGTTTTTACTAATAGATGCTTATTGTGAGGAAAAAGATAGAGTGGTGCTGAAACTAAAACCAAGTTTAGCTCCTTATAAAGTTGCTGTGTTTCCGCTTTTGAAAAACAAGCCAGAATTAGTTGAAAAGGCTAAAGAAGTTTATAAAATGCTTAAAAAAGATTTTTCAGTTGCTTTTGACGACAGGGGAAACATTGGTAAAAGATATTACAGCCAAGATGAAATTGGAACACCTTTTTGCATAACGGTTGATTTTGATTCTTTAGAAAAAGATGATGTTACTGTAAGAGATAGAGACACAACCAAACAAGAAAGAGTAAAAATAAAAGACTTACCAGAGCTTTTAAAGAAAAAGCTAAATGAATAAAAAGATTTCGGTTATAATTCCCGCCTACAACGAATCTGAATTTATTAAAACCGTTGTTGCTAAATATAAAAGCGAACAATACAGTCCCTTAGAAATAATAGTTGTAGATAACTCAACAGATGGCGGAAAAACTTCAGAATCTGCTAAAGGATGCGCAGATAAAGTTTTAAGTTTCCCAGGCCCCATTGGAGTAAGCCGTGCCAGAAACGAAGGGGCTAAAATTGCCACAGGAGAAATTTTTTTATTTTCTGATGCCGACAGTTGTCTTAGTAAAAATGGACTTAAAAAAATTTCAGAAATAGTAGGCTCAAATACAATTGGCACTCCCCTGGGAGGTCCAGACAAAAGAAGCATTAGGGGGTCAGCTTTATTTTTCATAAAAAATTGGGCGCATAGATTAAAAATTTATAAAGGAGTAATAGACGGAGTTTTTTTCTGCCATAAACAGGTTTTTTTAAAAACAAATGGGTTTGACGAAGCTCAAAAAGTTGGAGAATTTAGGGATTTTATAGAAAGGGCAGAAAAATTAGGCGCAGAATATAAGCTTTTAACCAAATGCAAAGCAGTTACTTCTTTGCGCCGTTACGAGAAAAAAGGATATTTAAGAACATTTTTTTTCTGGTTAATATGGATGGTATTATTTATTTTTAAAAAAGATGAAAAATTCAAAGAAAGATATTTTAAATAAAACAACGTTAAATAATGGATTAAGAGTTATTGCAGTGCCAATGGAAAATGCCAACAGCGTCACGGTTTTAATTTTGGTGGGCACTGGATCTAAATACGAAACAAAAGACATAAGTGGCATTTCTCATTTTCTAGAACACATGTTTTTTAAGGGTACAGAGAAAAGGCCTAATACTTTAGAAATTTCAGAAGTTTTAGATTCAATTGGCGGAGAATACAATGCATTTACTTCAAAAGAAGTAACTGGGTTTTGGGCGAAAGTTGCAAAACAGCACATAGACACGGCCTTGGGTTGGATATCTGATATATTTTTAAATTCTAAGTTTGATGCCAAAGAACTTGAAAGAGAAAAGGGCGTAATAATTCAGGAGCTAAATATGTATTTAGACACTCCAACTGCTTATATTGGGGAATTGTGGGAAAAACTTTTATATGGAGATCAACCAGCAGGGTGGAGAATAATTGGAGAGAAAGAAACAATACAAAATCTAAACAGAGAAAAACTCTTAGAATATTATCAGTCACATTATTCTCCCTCCAACACAATAGTTTGTGTTGCTGGAGATATTAATTCAAAAGATTTTGTTGGTAAGGTAGAAAAATATTTTGGAGACAGAAATAAAAATCCAATTAATCAAAAAATAAAAGCAAAAGAAAATCAAAAAACTCCAGAAGTTTTATTGCACAACAAAGAAACAGATCAAACTCATTTTTGTTTGGGGGTTAGAACGTTTGGCATGTTTGATAAAAGAAAATACGCGCTTTCATTATTGGCCATAATATTGGGGGGGAACATGAGTTCTAGGCTTTTTATAAAAGTAAGGGAAAGGAATGGATTAGCTTATTCAATACACACATCAGCAGATAATACCACAGATACTGGGTATTTGGTTACCCAGGCTGGCATTGACCACAAAAATTTGGAAAAATCTATAGAAATAATTCTACAAGAATATAAAGATTTAAAGAAAAATAAAATTACAGAAAAAGAATTACAAAAAGCGAAAGATTATTTAAAAGGAATTACATCTTTATCTTTAGACTCGTCAGATTACCAGGCATCTTTTTACGGATTACAAGAATTATTAGAAGGTAAAATTTTAACAGTAGAAGAAAAATTTAAGAACATTGACGAAGTTTCTATAAATGATATAAATAAGGTAGCGAGCGAAATTTTTATTCCCGAAAAGCTTAATTTAGCAGTAATTGGTCCAGTTGAGGAAAATGGAAAAGAAAGATTAAAAAATATACTAAAACTTTAATAAAAAATGGAAAAAGAACAAGTATTAGACGTTTCTTGGCTTACAATAGCTAAAATATTTCTAGCAATTTTTATTTTCTATTTCATTTATTTAACCAAAGAAATAGTTTTGTGGTTCTTTTTTGCTTTGGCAATATCTGTTTTATTAGAACCAGCTATTAGTTTTTTAAAAAGACTTTGGGTGCCAAGAATTTTATCTGTTTTATTTGTTTATTTTTCTATATTTGGGATTTTAGGCATATTAATTTATTTAATATCCCCGGTTTTTATATCTGAGTTAAGGCATTTAGTTCAGAATTTCCCAGTGTATTTTGTTAAAATTAGCCCAGCCTTGCAGCAAATGGGTATAGATTTGGCTCAAAATTTCGACACATCAGCAGAGTTTCTAATTAACTGGCTGTCTAAAAGCTCTAACGGGGTAATTGGAGCCATTATGGCGCTTTTTGGAGGGTTGGCTTCTACTGCGTTTATATTAACAGCTGCCTTTTTCCTTTCATTAGAAGAAAATGCCCTAGAAAGAGTTTTAAAAGCAATTTCTCCTAAAAGATACGAAAAAAATATTACCACTATTTTTGAAAAGGCTCAGCGCAAGGTCGCTGGTTGGTTTGGAGCCAGAGTGCTTGCCTGTATTTTTGTTGGAGTAGCTTCTTTTATTGTTTTTTATATTTTCGGGATAAAATATGCTCTTATTTTAGCTTTAATATCGGGGTTTTTAAATTTTATTCCATATATAGGTCCATGGCTAACCGCCGTTCTTTTAGCTGTTTTTGTTGCTGTTTCTGCTAGTTCTTGGTTTGTGGTGGCCTATACATTAATTGCTTTTATTATTATTCAGCAAATTGAGGGCGCCCTTCTAACTCCTTTATTAATGAAAAAACTGGTGGATGTTCCGCCAGCTTTGGTTTTGCTTTCTTTGTTGGTTGGAGCTAAATTATTTGGGTTTTTAGGAACAATTTTTGCAGTTCCTGTGCTTGGAATTATTTTCGAATTTATAAAAGAATTCTTAGAAAAGAGAAAAGAAGAATCCTACTCAAACTAATAATTTTATAGAAATTGCAACTATTGCCAGCTGAGTTAAGATTCTCCAAAATTTGTCTGCCCGGCCAGGGGGGATTTTTTTATGCTCTAAAAAATGAACTTTAAAAAGATGAAAATTGTCGTGAGCTCCCAAAATTTTATTTGGGAAAAACCGGCTCAAAACAGTAAAAACATCGGGCGTTGTAGCAACAATGGCACCAATATAAGCCATTTTTTGGTTTGCAAACATAAATACAAGCAATCCGCCAAGGCAAAAATCTAAAAATATTTTAATAAAGTCAGACCATGTTATGCGCCAATTTTTTTTCTCTACGTTTTGCGTGGGGTATTCAATATGCGGTATAAGATCCAAAAAATAATGGGAAAGATATGCCAAAACAATAGCCAATGGCACATTTTTTACTAAAGACCCAATTAAGGCCCCAAAAAGCATATGTATTGATAAAATCATGGAAATTTAGTCAGAATTCTGTTATTATACACTTATTCATGACAAATAAAAAGTTTTATATTACTACTAGTATAGCCTATACAAATGCCTTGCCGCATATTGGTTTTGCTTTAGAAATAATTCAGGCAGATGTTTTGGCTAGGTATCACAAAGGTCTTGGCGAAGACGTTTTCTTTTTAACTGGCACAGACGAACATGGAATAAAAACTTTAAGGGTGGCTAGGGAAGCCGGGAGAGACCCAAAAGCGTTTGCCGACGAAGTTGCAGAAAAGTTTAAAGACCTAACTAAGATTTTGGATATATCTAATGACGACTTTATAAGAACAACAGACGAAACAAGGCACAAACCAGCAGTAGAAAAACTTTGGAAAAAATTAGATGAAGCAGGAGACATTTATAAAAAGAAGTACAAAGGTTATTATTGTCCTGGTTGCGAAGCTTTTAAAACAGAAAGAGAAATAGTTGACGGTAAATGCCCCATACATTTAAAGCCACTGGAATTAGTTGAGGAGGAAAATTATTTTTTTAAGCTTTCAAAATATACAGACAAAATTAAAAAATTAATTGAGAAAGGAAATCTAGAAATTATTCCAGGAACTAAAAAGAACGAAACTTTGAGCGTATTGAAACAAGGATTAGAAGATGTAAGTTTTTCAAGAACAAAAGATAAATACTGGGGCTTCCCTGTTCCTAATGACCCAGATCAAGTAATGTATGTTTGGGCAGATGCCTTGCCAAATTATATTTCTGGCATTGGTTATCAAGACCCTTCGAATCCCTCAGGGCAAGCGAAGTTTAAAAGATATTGGCCAGCAGATGTTCATTGCATTGGAAAAGATATAATGAAGTTTCACACCATATTTTGGCCAGCAATGCTCTTGTCAGCTGGATTGGAATTGCCTAAAGCAGTTTTTATTCATGGTTTTATAAATATTAATGGTCAAAAAATGTCAAAATCATTGGGAAACGTAATTAATCCCTTTGAGCTAGTTAAAAAATACGGAGCAGACGCAGTGCGTTATTATTTGTTGAGGGAAATTGTGCCAGTAGAGGATGGTGATTTTACTTATCAAAAGTTTGAACAAAGGTATAACTCTGATTTGGCTGGTGGATTGGGCAATTTGGTTGCCAGAGTTTTAGGTATTGCATCTAAAACAGAATTTAAAGCTTCAAAGCCCCTAGCCGGGCAAGCAAGCAAGAAAATTGAAAAAGCAACGAAAGAAGCGAAGAAAAGTTGCTCAGAATTCATAGAAAAGTTTGAGTTTAACAATGCTTTGGCTTCAATTTGGAAACTGATTAGTTTTTGCGACAAATATATAAATGAAGAAAAATTGTGGGAAACCCGACGTCCCACAGTTATCGGCGATTTATTTTTTGCAATAAAAGAAATCGCAATTTTATTGGAGCCATTTTTACCACAAACTTCTGAGAAAATTCTGACTCAGGTAGAAAGTAAAAAGTCAGAAATATTATTCCCTAAACTAGTTAAATAAAACCCTGGTTGTCACATGGCAACCAGACAGTAGACGTGATATGGCGGATCTAAGTGAAATTAAAAAATGTCAGAACTGCAAAAAGGACTTTGTAATTGAGCCCGATGATTTTTCATTTTACGAGAAGATGAAGGTGCCCCCGCCCACCCAGTGCTCCGAGTGTCGACTTATAAGAAGGTTGGGTTTCCGTAACGAGAGAGCTTTATATAAAAGAATATGTAATTTTTGTAAAAAAGAAGTTGTTTCAATGTATCCGGAAAGCTCTCCATATTTGGTTTATTGCCCCGATTGTTGGTGGGGCGATGGCTGGAATGCAAAAGATATATGGCAAGAATTTGATATAAATAGAAATTTTTTTGAACAATTTGATGAGTTGAATTTGAAAGTTCCCAAAATGGCTCTTTATCAGCAGGCTAATGTTAATAGCCCCTGGGTGAACAGAGAGAACAATAGTAAAGAATGTTATCTAAATGTTGGGGGTATAGGGAATGAAAGAAGTGCTTACAACAGCTATGCTATTTGGTCAAAAGATTCCTTTGATAATCACATCATTTTAAGGGGTGAAATAGGTTGTGAAAACGTTTTTTGCAGGAATTTTTATAAGAACTTTTTTTCCACTTTTTGTTTTGATTGCCAAGAAACATATTTTTCATTCAATTGTCGCGGTTGTTCGAACATTATTGGCTGCACGAATTTAAGGAGCAAGTCTTATTGCATTTTTAACCAACAATACACAGAAGAGGAATACAAAAAGTTTTTGGAAGATCATGATTTCGGTAAATATTCAGAAACTATTTACTTGAAAGAGAAGGCGAAAGAAAGTGAATTAAAATATCCTCATAAATTTAATTTTTCATCCAAAGCAGAAGGCTGTGTCGGTGATTTTATTGAAAATAGTAAAAACTGTAAAATCTGCTTTAACTGTGCCGAAACTCAAAATTCAAAATATGCTTATGCCGTGTGGGCAAAAGACAGCTACGACGTAAGCTCTGTTGGTCCAAACAATCAGTTCTCTTACGAGTTTATAAATGGCGGGATGAACACTAGCAATATCTTATTTTCGACTGATTGCCGAGAATCTCACGACCTCTATTATTGCACAGATCTCTTAGAAAATTGTTCAAACTGCTTCGGCTGTATCGGGCTACGTAGCAAATCTTATTGTATTTTGAACAAGCAATACGCCAAGGAAGAGTACCAGAGTCTTGTTGAAAAAATTAAAAAACATATGATAGATATGCCATATGTTGATAGGGGTGGGAGGACGTATGGATATGGCGAGTTTTTCCCCCTGGAGCTCTCTCCTTTTACCTACAACGAAACCGTCGCCCAGGATTATTTCTCTCTGACAAAAGAAGAGGCTTTAGCAAAAGGATATTCCTGGAAAGACCCAGAAAAAAAAGATTATAAAGTAACGAAAAGTCCAAACGAACTGCCAGATAATATCAAAGATGTTGATGACACTATTTTAAAAGAAGTGATCGGGTGCGCTCATGAGGGGAGATGTTTAGATCAGTGCACAACTGCATTCAAAATTATCGAGCCAGAATTACAGTTTTATCGCAAAATGAATTTGCCCCTGCCTAGATTTTGTCCTAATTGCAGGCATTTTGAAAGACTAAATAAGAAAAATCCCCTTAAACTATGGCATCGACGGTGCACGTGTGATAAAAATCATCCGCAGCACGAGGGGAGGTGTCCCAATGAATTTGAAACTTCTTACGCGCCAGGCCGTTCAGAAATTATCTACTGTGAAAGTTGCTATCAACAAGAAGTGGTATAAATTATGCTAATTGATACGCATAGTCATTTAAATTTTAAGGCATATGATGCTGATAGGGAGGAAGTGATAAAAAGAACCCGTGAGAACGAGGTTCTTTGTATTGATGTTGGGACAAAATATGAAACTTCACAGAAAGCTGTTGAATTGGCTGAAAAGAATGAAGGTATGTATGCTGCCATTGGCATGCACCCTTTTCATATAAAGATGGATTTATTAAAAATAAAAATTGATAAAGAAGAGGGCGACTTTACTCCACTTGGCGAAGAATTAGATATTAAAAAGTATAAAGAGCTTGCCCTGAGCTCGCGAAGGGTAGTTGCTATTGGGGAAATTGGTTTAGACTATTATTACAGGCCGAAAACTAAAACAAAACAAGAACAGTTTAAAGAAAACCAAAAAAAAGCTTTTCTTCAGCAATTAGAATTGGCCGAAGAATTAAACTTGCCAGTTATAGTGCATAGTAGAATGGCGCACCAAGATTTGTACGACATTTTAAAAACTAGAAAGCTAACAGGAGTAATTCATTGCTTTACTGGAAGCGTTGAGGAAATGAATCAATATTTGAGCTTAGGTTTTTATATTGGGTTTAATGGAATTATTTTTAAATTGCCCCTGGATGAAGCTGTAAAAAATTGCCCTTTAGATAAAATTTTAATTGAAACAGATTGCCCCTATTTAACCCCACCCAAAGCCGGTCCGAAAGAGGCCAGAAACGAGCCAATTTTTGTAAAATATGTTGCTGAAAAAATAGCCGAATTAAAAGGAGTCTCTTTTGACGAAGTGGCGCAAGCAACTGCAGAAAATGCGAGAAAGTTATTCAAGATTTGACCAATCCCGCTTCGCCAAGACTACGCGGGATAAGTGTTCGCTTCGCTCCCTTAAACGCCAAAAATCTATTTAAAATTTAATCTCTTATAAAATAATTCCCCACAATGTCAAGGTTTACGGAGAGGGGGATTTTTGGTAGAATGAGAATATTATAATGAAAAGATATAATCCAAAGCAAATAGAGCCAAAATGGCAAGAGACCTGGTATAAATCCAGTGTTTTTAAGGCTAAAAACGCCTCTAAAAAGAAGAAATTATACCTTTTGGTAGAATTCCCCTATCCTTCGGGAGATGGTCTTCACGTGGGCCACGTGAGGTCTTATACAGCTTTTGATATAGTTGCTCGCAAAAAGAGAATGCAGGGGTTTAATGTTTTATACCCAATGGGTTGGGACGCTTTTGGTTTGCCAGCAGAAAACTATGCCATTAAAAAAGGGGTTCATCCTTCTATTGTAGTTAAAAAAAATATAGAAACCTTTAAGGCGCAAATGCAGAGGCTGGGCCTGTCTTTTGACTGGTCAAGAGAAATAAACACAACAGATCCCAAGTATTATAAATGGACTCAATGGATATTTTTACAATTATTTAAAAATGGTTTAGCTTATAAAGCTAAAATAGATATTAATTGGTGTCCTTCATGCAAAATTGGATTAGCCAACGAGGAAGTTGTTAGTGGTAAATGTGAAAGATGTGGAGCCAAAGTTGAAAAAAGAGAAAAAGAGCAGTGGATGATAAAAATTACTAATTATGCAGAAAGATTAATAAAAGATTTAGATTTGGTTGATTATTCAGAAAGAATTAAAACCCAGCAAAAAGACTGGATTGGAGAATCTCATGGCGCCTTGGTTAAATTTTCTGTTGAAGGTTCAGAAGAGTCTATAGAAGTTTTTACAACCAGAATAGACACCATATTTTCTGGAACTTTTGTAATTTTGTCTCCAGAGCACAGTTTTATAGATAAGCACAAAAATAAAATTGAAAACATAGACGAAGTTTTAAAATATAGAGAAGTTGCAAGAAATATTTCTGATATAGACAGGACCAACCAAGACAAAGAAATAACAGCAGTTCAATTAAAAGGAGTAATGGTGCGAAATCCTGCTACCAATGAAGAAATGCCAGTTTGGACAGCTGATTTTGTTTTGAGCCATTATGGTACGGGAGCTGTTTTTGCCGATGCGCACGATAAGAGAGATTTTAAAATGGCAAAAAAATATGGCATTGCTTTAAGAACATCGATTAGGCCAGAATCTGAAGAATTAGTAGAAAAAGTAAAAAGACTAGAAGAGTGTTATGAGGGCGACGGAACATTGTATAACTCCCAGCAATTTGATGGCTTAAAGTCTGCAGAAGCAAGACCACAAATTATAGCATGGTTATCTGCCAGGGGCTCAGCCCAACCAAAGATAAACTATAAACTAAGAGATTGGGTTTTCTCAAGACAGCATTATTGGGGCGAACCAATACCAATGATTTATTGCAAGGAATGCAAATGGCAGCCAGTTCATGAAAAGGACTTACCTATAAAGTTACCCAATGTTAAAAAGTATAAGCCCACAAACACTGGCGAGTCTCCGCTGTCTGTAATCAAAAAATGGGTTAATGTTAAATGCCCAAAATGTGGCGGTCAGGGGCAAAGGGAAACAGATACAATGCCAAACTGGGCAGGTTCTAACTGGTATTATTTAAGATATATAGATCCAAAAAATAATAAAGATTTAGCCGAAGATGCTTTGTTAAAGTATTGGATGCCAGTTGACTGGTATAACGGTGGCATGGAGCACACAACCCTACATCTTTTATATTCGAGATTTATTTCTAAATTCTTATGGGATATGAAAGCAATTCCTACTTCAGTTGGACCAGAGCCATATAAAAAGAGAACCTCGCACGGAATGGTTTTGGGTGAGGGTGGCATTAAAATGTCAAAGTCAAAAGGAAACGTAATAAATCCAGATTCTATTATAAAACTTTATGGCGCAGATACACTAAGATTATACGAGATGTTTATGGGACCCTTTGAGCAAATGATTCCTTGGGATACAAAAGGCGTGGTGGGATGTCGAAGGTTTATTGATAAGGTTTGGAACTTGGCCAACACAAAAATTTCAGACCAAAATGAAGAGCTTAAAAAAATATTGCATAAAACCATTAAAAAAGTTGGAGAAGATATTGATTTGTTAAAGTTTAATACAGCAGTTTCATCTTTTATGGAGTTTATTAATGCTTGGCAAGTAGCAAAAGAAGGGCTTGGTAAAAAAGAATTCGAAGATTTTATTAAGATTTTATCTCCTTTGGCTCCGCATTTATCTGAAGAGCTTTGGGAGAAAGCAGGCTTTAAAGAATTATGTTGCGAACAAAAGTGGCCAAAATATGATGAAAAATTAATCGAAGAAAAAAATGTTCTTTTAATCGTGCAGGTAAACGGCAGAGTAAGAGATAAAATAGAGGTAAAATCTGGTATAGACCAAAAATCAGCAGAAAAATTAGTTTTAAAATCAGAAAAAATTAAGGCCTTAGTAGGTAAAAATAAAATTCAAAAAACAGTTTTCGTTCCAAACAAATTAATTAACATTGTTATATAATGGCAAAGAAAATTTTATTAGGGAATGAGGCAATAGTTAGAGGAGCTTTGGCTTCCGGCGTTGCTTTTGTTTCTGGGTACCCCGGGTGCCCTTCGGCTGAAATAGGAGATGAATTTGGTAAAATTGCTTCAAAATATGGCATATATGCTGAATGGTCAACAAATGAAAAAACAGCATTAGAGGCTGCCATAGGCGCTAGCTTTTCTGGCCTAAAGTCTTTAGTAAATATGAAAAGTTTTGGTATAAACGTTTGTTCTGATTCTTTGCTTCCTTTAGCTTACACCGGCACAAAAGCGCCAATGGTTATTTTTGTAGGAGATGATCCTTCTTGCCACAGCTCCGCCCAATCAGAGCAAGATTCAAGAGGTTATGCCCACATAGCTAAAATTCCAGTTTTAGATCCGGCTGACCCTCAAGAGTGTTATGATTTTACAAAACTTAGTTTTGAAATTTCAGAGAAATTTAATGTGCCAGTTATTTTAAGAGTAACAACCAGAGCCACTCATCAGAAAATGCCAGTTGAATTTGAAGAATCTGAAAAACATAATATTCAAGGAAAATTTGAAAGAAACGTACACCAATTTGTTACAATGCCACCAAGAGTAATGGAAATGAAAAAAGAGCTTTTAGAAAAGCTAGAAAAAATTAGCCAATTCACAGAAAAATCAAAAATCAATAAAGTTGTTGGAAAGAGCGGGCAGGTGGGCGTGGTGGCGACAGGTGTTTCTTATTTGCATACAATGGAGGCTCTAAAAATGTTGGGATTAGACCTGCCAGTTTTAAAGCTTGGATTTTTTTATCCTTTGCCAGAAAAAATGATTGCCAGTTTTATAAAAGACAAAAAGAAAATTTTAGTTGTTGAGGAATTAGATCCTTATTTAGAAAACGAAATTAAGCGTCTAGCAAAAGAACAAAACATAAAAACAGAAATTTTTGGAAAAGACATTTTAACAAGGATTGGCGAATTAGATGCTATTAAGGTTTTTGCTGCTTTAGCCAAAATGATAGGTAAAAAAGTAGCCTTACCAAAAATAAAAGTTTCAGATATTCCAAGAAGAACCGCCAGGCTTTGTGAGGGGTGTCCCTATTGGTATGTTTTGCCTGTTTTGAAAAGGATAGCACCAGAGGGTACAATTTTTGGCGGAGATATTGGATGCAACATGATAGGTGTTTTGCCGCCCCACAATATGTATGATTATCTTTTTGATATGGGGGCTTCAATAGGCATATCCCACGGAATAAGCAAATCAACCAACCAAAAAGTAATCTCTATAATGGGTGATGGAACTTTTTTTCATTCTGGTATAGCCGGCTTAATTAACGCTTCTTACAATAAATCCAAACCCTTAATGGTGGTATTGGATAACAGAATAACAGCAATGACTGGTCACCAAACAAATCCAGGTATGGGTAAAACTTTAATGGGCGAAAATACCCAAGAACTACAAATAGAAGACATTGCTAGGGCCTGCGGGGTTAAAAATATAAAAGTTTTAGATCCCATTAATGTAAAAGAACTAGAAACAACAGTCAAAGATTTTTTGGCTAAAGATGAATTATCATTAATTGTTTGTAAAAGAATCTGCGCCCTTTTAGAAAGGAGGCAGAAAAAATAATATGGAAGAATTTAATTTAATACTTACTGGAGTAGGCGGACAAGGAATAATTACCTTGTTGCAAATAATAGACCAAGCCGCACTTGTTGCCGGGTTTGAAGTAAGGTCGTCTGAACTTCATGGGTTGTCTCAAAGAGGCGGGGGCGTTGAAGCACACATTAGGTTTGGTAAAAAAATTAATTCTCCAATGGTTTCTTTCGGACAAGCAGATTTAATTTTTGCCCTGGAAATAACAGAAGCCCTAAGAGAATCTGTAAAAGCAGGCAAACAAACAAAGTTTTTAGTAAATGACTATTATTTGCCATTTACCAATTCTCCAATTAAAGAAGAGGTAATAGAAAAATTAAAATTACTAAATAGTTTATATTTAGTTCCTGCTTCGCAAATTTGCAAAGATAAATTACAAAATGAATTAGTTTGCACTCTATATCTTTTAGGATTTGCAGTTTTCAAAGAAATTATACCGCTAAAAAAAGAGTCTGTTTTAGAGGCAATAAAAAATGTTGTTCCAGAAAAATATCAAGATTTAAACATTAAAGCTTTCGAGCTAGGGTATGCCAATAAATAAAGTTGTTATAGCTGCTGCGGGCCAAGGAACCCGTATGAAAGATTTAACCAAAGAAAAATCCAAACACTTGTTAGAAGTTAATAACAAGCCATTTTTGTCTTACGTTTTAGACAATTTAATTAAGGCAGGATTAAATGATATTACTTTGGTTGTTGGCTTTGGAGCTGAATTAATAGAGAAATTTTTGAAAGATTATGAGTATAAGGTAAGAATAATAAACCAGCTTGAAGTATTGGGTCCTAAAGAGAAAATATACGGCACTGCTTGCCCACTAATGTGCGTTAAGGATATTAAAGAGAATTTTTTATACATATGTGGAGATAATTTTTATTCTGTAGAAGACTTAAAAGTCCTAAGAATTGAAGATAATTATAATTACGTTGCCGGAATTGACCACAAAAATCCAGAGAAATTTGGAGTGTTAATAACAGAGGGGGAGTTTTTAAAAGAAATAATAGAAAAACCCCAGGCGGGGCAGGCAAAAAATTCATTAAATAATTTGGTTAATACAAGTTTATATAAGTTTACTCCAGAAATTTTTAAAAAAGTTTTTGAAATAAAAAAATCTTCTCGAGGAGAATACGAAATAACAGATGCAGTTTCTTTGTTAGCCAAAAATAAAAAAGTAAAAATCAAAAGAATAAAAGATTTTTGGTTTGATCTTGGAGAGCCAGAAGACATTAAAAAACTGTCAGAGTTTTTAAATGGAAGTAATTAAAGAAGACAAAAATAATATAGAAAAAATAGTCTCTAGTCTTAAAGCTGGGACAGTTTTAGTTTTAGCTACAGACACTGTTTATGGGTTGGTTTGTGATGCACAGAATGAAAAGGCATTAGAAAAAATATTTTATATTAAAAAAAGAGATAGATCTAAACCCCTTTTAACTTTTGTAAATAGTATTTATGGCGTTAACGAAGTTGCTCTGTTGAATGAAAAACAAAAAACTTTTTTAAAAAATATTTGGCCAGGTCAGGTAACAGTCATAATTAAAACAGATAAAAAACTTTCTCCTTTAATTTGTAAAAACGGTACGGTGGGTGTTAGGGTGCCCAAATATCCATTTTTAAATTTAATTTTAGAAAAATTCAAGAAACCACTTGCTCAAACATCAGCTAATGTTTCTGGCGAGGGCGCTACAACTAAAATAAATGAAATTATAGAGCAATTTAAAAATGCCAACGTGCAGCCAGATATAATAGTTGATTCGGGGGATTTGCCAAATAGAGAGCCATCAATTATTATTGATATTACAGAAGACAAAATTAAAACCTTAAGAGAATGAAATTAAAAAAGCAAGATCCACAAATAGCAAAATTAATTGATCTAGAAGAGATCAGGCAAAAAACTTCTTTAGAGATGATTCCTTCTGAAAATCATTCTTCTCCAGCTGTTAGGGAGGCCCTGGGGTCCATTTTAACCGACAAATATGCTGAAGGTTATCCTGGTAAAAGATATTACGCTGGTTTAAAATACTACGACATTTTAGAAGATTTATGCCGAGATAGAGCTAAAAAATTATTTAAAGTTCCACATGCTAATGTCCAGCCATATTCTGGATCTCCAGCCAATGCAGCGATTTATATGGCAGTTTGCGAACCAGGAGATGTAACAATGGGCATGGCTCTGCCAATGGGGGGACACCTAACTCACGGGTGGAAGGTAAACTTTTCTGCTAAATTTTTTAAACCAATTCAGTATGGAGTTGACGAAAAAACACACCTTTTAAATTATAATGAAATAGAGAAGTTGGCCAAGGAAAACAAGCCAAAGTTAATTTTTGTGGGAGCCACTGCTTATCCAAGAATTTTTGATTGGAAGAGGTTGGGAGAAATTGCAGATTCAGTTGGAGCTTATTTGGCAGCTGATATTGCCCATATAGCGGGATTGGTTGCTGGCGGGGCTCATCCAAGTCCAGCTCCGTATGTGCACATTATTTCAACAACAACACATAAAACCCTAAGGGGCCCCAGGGGAGGAATGATAATGGTAACCCAGAAAGGTTTGGATAAAGACCCAGATTTAGCTAAAAAAATAGACAAAGCAATTTTCCCCGGCTTTCAGGGAGGGCCTCATATGCATCAAATTGCAGCCATTGCTGTTTGTTTAAAAGAGGCTTCAACTCCTGTTTTTAAAAAATATGCAAAGCAAATAGTAAAAAACGCTAAAGCATTAGCAGAAGGCCTAAAAAAATATGGTTTTACCTTGGTTTCAGGGGGGACAGATAATCACTTAATTTTAGTTGATTTAAGAAATAAAAATATACCAGGCCCAGAAGCTCAAGATTTGCTTGAGGCAGCTGGTATTACAATTAATAAAAATACCATTCCTTTTGACCCAGCTCCGCCGTTTAAGCCCTCTGGAATAAGAATGGGAACTCCGGCAATTACAACAAGGGGCATGAAAGAAAAAGAAATGAAAAAGATAGCAGAGTGGATAAATGAAGTTATTTCTAATAAAAAATCAGTAAATAAGGTTAGGGCAGAAATAGCTAAGTTTTGTAAAAAATTTCCACTTCCTAAATAATGTTTTCAGTTTTTAAAAATATAAATAAATTCGCAGGAAAATCGAAACTTTTAGATAGTTTTGCAGTTTTTTGCGCTAAGTATTTGCTTTATTTGTGGTTGGTCTGGCTTTTTATTTTTTCTGCAAAAATAGAAAATTGGCAAATATTTATTTATCCACTGCTATCTGGTCTATTTGGGGCCTTTGTAATAGATAAAATAATATATATTTTTTATAAGAAAAAAAGACCAGCAGAAATGCCAACTTCCAATGTTTTAATTGCTGTTCCCCAAAATCCTTCTTTTCCATCACGCCACGCAACAATATCTTTTGGAGTTTCTTTTCTTTTATTTTTTTACAGTATCCCCTTGGCAATAGTTTCGCTTATTTGCGCTTGTTTAATAAGCATTTCAAGAGTTTTTTGCGGAGTGCACTGGTTTAAAGACATCCTCGCCGGCATGTTAGTAGGATTTATTTCTAGCTTGGTAATCTATTATCTAATTAGTTTATAAGATTGATTTTAGAGGAAAACTGTGATAGAAAATAAATATTGCCCGAGTGGCGGAATTGGCATACGCGTGCGACTCAAAATCGCATTTCCTTACGGAATTGTGGGTTCAACTCCCACCTCGGGCACAAATAAAAAACCGCGCAACTTTGCGCGGTTTTTTATTCCCACGAGGCGTCAATTACCTTTTCCGGAAATTTTTCAGCTATTTTTTTTAGGTTATTGCAAGAATTTTTATGTAAAACCGTAGCTCTTCCTGGGGCTAAATAAGCCATAACAGGATCTCCTAATTTTGGTTTGCAGCATTTAGCAACGTGAATTAGCATTCCTTTTTGTCCGGCTACATATATATGGTTTATGGCATCTTTTTTAATCTTCTTTTCCTCCTTCTTCTTTTTAGAAGCCTCAGAAATTTCTATTATTTTCTTTCTTATAAAACCAGGCACAGCTAAGCCAAAAACAGATCCGCTTTTTTCGGTAAGCTTTTTAATGTGTCCTTTTGCAAAAGATGTTCTAACAAACCTCAGCCAATCACTAGAGGGAAATTTGTTTTTGTTAACGCTAATCTCTACAATATCTCCGTTTTCTAAAATATGGTTTAACTGAACTATTTTATCATTTATTTTTGCCGATTCGCAATGGTTTCCAATATCTGAATGTATTGCATAAGCAAAATCAACTGGAGTTGAATTTTTGGGTAGAACAATAATGTCACCTTTTGGAGTAAAACAAAAAACTTGATTCGTGAAAAAGTCTATTTTAAATGTCTCCCAAAAATTTGGGGCTGGTTTTAACCATTCAAAATTTGCACTAGCTTCTTTTAAATTAATTTTTTCTTTATAAGCCCAGTGAGCGCAAACACCATACTCGGCCTCTTTGTGCATTTCATCTGTTCTTATTTGTACTTCAATTATTTTTTCCTCTTTAAGGGAAATTGTGGTGTGCAGAGATCTGTAGCCATTTGTTTTGGGTTTGGCAATATAATCGTTTATTTCTTCTGAAACCGGCTTGAAATACTTGTGGATTATACCAAGCACTCGATAACAACTTTCAACATTGTTGGTGATTATTCTTAGTGCTAACAAATCGTGAATTTCATTAAAATTCATACCGTGTCTTATAAGTTTTTGATAAGTGCTCCAATAAGACTTTGCTCTGTAATTTATATCTGCAATTTTTATTCTTTCTTTTTCTAAAATTTTCCTTAAGTGAGGTATAAATTTTTTTAAGTATTTCTCTCTTTGCTCATATTGCTCTTTAACATTTTTTTCAACCCATTTATAAGTTTCTGGGAAAAGGTAGGGGAAGGCAGTATCTTCTAGCTTTCTCCTTATTTCAGATAAACCAAGTCTATCGGCGATAGGTGCAAAAATTTGTAAAGTTTCTAAAGAAAAATTCTTTTGTTTTTCTTTTGACAGATAATGCAGTAAGTTTAATCCATCTAATCTTGAAACAAGTTCTACTAAAACCACCCTTAAGTCTCCAGACAGGGCCAAGAACATTCTTTTTAAATTTTCTATTTTTTCATGGGTAACTGTTTTCTTTTCTTTTTCTCCAGCTGATAAAGAAAAGCGCAACTTGTTTAAATTAGAAATTTTTTCCATTAAAGAGCTTATTTCTTTGCCAAATTTCTTTTCAATTTCTTCTGCTTCAATTTTTCTAGTAAATCCAGGTGCATCATCTAGCGTATCGTGAAGTATTCCAAAAGCTACGGTTGTGGGGTCGAGATTCATTTTTTCTAGAATATCGGCCACCCTTGTTGCGTGCACAAGATAATTCTCTCCCGAGAGTCTATCCCTGTTTTTATAAGCCTCTTTCGCAAATTCAAAAGCCGACTCAATCAGCTTTGGGTTTGAGCTTTTTTTTATTATTTTCTGTATTATCTCGTTCATATTCGCACTCCTTATTAGAGCATTTTATTTTTTTATTTACCCGTCCAGGGCCCTTTTCAATGAGGATAGAGTCGCATTTTGGGCAAAATTCATTTATAGGTTTATCCCATAAAGCAAAGTCGCATTTTGGATATTTATCGCACCCATAGAAGACTTTACCCTTTTTAGTTCTTTTTCCCGTAACTTTGCCCTGTTTACATTTTGGACAAACAATATTCAAAATGTCTGAATCGTTTTCAACCGATTCTGTGTGCCTACATTCTGGAAATTTAGAGCAGGCGTAAAACCTACCGAATCTTCCTAGTCTTTCAATCAATTTGGCTCCACATTTAGGGCATATTTTATTTGTTTCTTTTATCAGGTTATTTTTGGCAACTTCTTTATATTTTTTTTCTAAATTTTTAGCAAATGGTTGATAGAAATCACCGCAGGTTTTTTGCCAAGTATCTTGACCTTCGGCAACTTCATCTAGCTCCTTTTCCATTTTAGCAGTAAAATCTACATCAACAACTTCTGGGAAATTTTTAACTAAAACATCATTAACTATTATTCCCATCTCGCTGGGAACAAATCTTTTTTGATCATTTTTATTTACATAGTTTCTGTCTTGAATGGTTGATATAATAGGAGCATATGTTGATGGCCTTCCAATGCCATATTTTTCTAAAGCTTTAACCAAACTTGCTTCATTATATCTGGCTGGGGGCTCTGTGAAATGCTGTAATGGATCTAACTTTAAAAGTTCTAAGTTGTCATTTTTTTCCAATTCTGGCAATTCTGACTCTTCAAACTTTACAGGATAAACCTTTAAAAAACCGTCAAATTTTAAAGTTTGCCCCGTTGCCCTAAAGGCGTAGTCGTTTGCTTTTATATCGCAAGATATAGAATCAAACACAGCGGGGGTCATTTGAGAGGCCATAAACCTCTGCCAAATTAGGGTGTAAAGCTTTAACTGCCTTGAGTCAATGCCACTTAATGATTCTGGGGTTTTGTTTGGATAAGCTGGTCTAATAGCCTCGTGGGCTTCTTGGGCTCTGGGTGCTCCTTTAGCTGTTTTTGTTTTGTATTTCACTACTTTTCCTGGCCAATAGTTTTGTCCATATTTTTCTAATATAAAGTCTTTTGCAGCTGACAGAGAGCTTTCAGACAAATTAAAGGAGTCTGTCCTGTGATAAGTTATGTTTCCCTCTTCATAAAGCTTTTGGGCCAAGGCCATTGTCATTTTGGCTGAAAACTTAAACCTTTGCCAAGCTGCCTGTTGCAGGGTGCTGGTGGTAAAAGGGGGAGAAGCATATTTTTTGGTTTCTTTTTTATTTACCTGGTCTACAACATAATCTGCTCCATTTAAATCTTTTAAAATTTTATCTGCTTCAGACTTGTTCTTAATCTCTTTATCAAGTAGTTTTGCCGTGAATTCTTTATCCTTTTTTAATAAGGCTTCAATGCTCCAGTATTCAACGGGTTTAAAGGCTTCAATTTCTCTTTCTCTTTCAACAATTAGTCTTACTGCCACAGACTGCACTCTGCCAGCTGAAAGACCCTTGGCAACTTTTTTCCATAAAAAAGGAGAAAGTTTGTAGCCAACAATTCTATCTAAAATTCTTCTGGCCTGCTGAGCGTTAACTAAATTCATATCAATGTATCGCGGATTTTTTAAAGCGCTATCAATGGCTGTTTTGGTAATTTCGTGAAAAACAATTCTTTGCGGGTTTTCCAGTTTCAAGGCCTCTTTTAAGTGCCAAGCAATAGATTCTCCTTCGCGGTCTTCGTCAGTTGCCAGAATAGTGTTATCTGTCTTAGCAGAATCTTTTTTTAACTCAGCAATAACTTTTTTGGCTTTTGTCGGCACCACGTACTTTGGAGTAAAATTATTATCAACATCTACCCCAATTTCTCTTTTTGGCAGGTCTCTTACATGCCCAAAAGACGACTTTATAATAAAATCGTTTCCTAAAAATTTTTGTATTGTTTTTGCCTTCGTCGGGCTTTCTACAATTACTAAACTTTTCATATTTCTCTATAATAGCACAAAAATCTATTATTTGAATTTTTCGACTGCTTCTGCGAGAATTTGCGAATACAAGTTTAATCCAATTTTGTTGATGGCGCCAGATTGCTCTTTTCCTAAAATGTTTCCTGCTCCCCGAAGTTCTAAATCTTTTATTGCAATTCTATAACCTGCTCCTAATTCTTGAGCACCTTCTAGAGCTTTAAGGCGTTCACGGGCTAGCGGGGTGAGATTTTTTTGGTCAAACATAAAATAAGCAAAACTTTTTGTGCCAGATCTTCCAACCCTGCCTCTTATTTGGTGGGCCTGAGAAAGCCCCAAGCGCGTTGAGTCTTCAATTATAATTGTGTTTACATTGGGCAAATCAAGGCCATTCTCAATTATTGTAGTAGCCACTAGTAAATTAGTTTTTTCTTTTTGAAAGTCATCCATTATTTTTATTAGTTGTTTTTCAGAAAGCCTGCCGTGAACTAAGGAAACCTTTGCTTTTTT
>Ga0172371_10000893_pt1 | contig 47153 bp, 43 predicted proteins | sample Lak12m_FD_114543 | JGI IMG/M metagenome (GOLD analysis project Ga0172371, IMG submission 114543) | Freshwater microbial communities from Kabuno Bay, South-Kivu, Congo - kab_022012_12m | ecosystem: Environmental > Aquatic > Freshwater > Lake | place: Democratic Republic of the Congo: South-Kivu... | reverse complement strand
CCCCCCAACCCCCTTCCTTTTTGCCCGCCCGAGCGTTCAGTTTTAGTTCTACCGCGCGAAGCGCGGCAATCATTCAGGATTTTGTTCAAAATGAGTTCTGACTTTTTCCAACAAACACCACCATCAAACAACTCACCGCAAGGTGGGTTTTTTGATGGTTAATTTGGGGAGGTCTCGAACCTGTTCGAGGCGTGCCTGCCCGCCCGAAGCGTAGCGTAGGAGGGTCGGGTCCACCATTGAAAAATTGGCTTTACTAAGCCATTTTCTTATACCTACTCTACAGGAGTATGGAACACTCTTATTTCTCATATTATTTTCGCCCTTGTTATTCAATAAAATTTTGCTTCTCGCAAGGAAAAAGCTTGACTTTTTTGGCATTCTATTGTAAGATAAATCGTTAATTGTACCTTAGAAATTTGGTGCTAATTTGGGAACGGCAATTTGAGCTGGAAGTTTTCGAGCTTAGTTTGCCGTTCCCTACGCGGGCGGTATCCGTTGAACCCCTACGCGGGTTCAGAAAGGTGGTGGCCAAAGTGGCCAAGAGAATGTGGCAGATGGGTGATCTTCACCCAGATCTGCGCAAGAAGCTCGTGCAGGATCTAAGCCTGCAGTCCCAGTCCTTGCCGGCTGAGTGCATGCCGCAAGTCACTCCTGACAAGATTCTTGTGGTGGTGAACTCGATCAAGGATGACAAGACTGACGTGGTCAAGTTCCTCAAGGAGACGATCTTCAACCACCAGGGTTTTCGGATGATCTCGGCTGAGCTCTTTGTTGAGCTGGTGGCTGCCATCGGCATCCCGTATCGGCCTGAGCTCTTCGCGGAACCCTACGACCTCGGGAATTGGGTTTCATCTACCGACCCTCGCGAGCGAATGGATTCCCTAGCGTCTTGGCTTGGTGGCTGGGACACGCTTTGGGACCATGAGTTGGTCGAGGCCTTCGGTAGTATCGTCACCAGTACTGAGGATCCGAACGCGGAGGTGTCACAGTTCATGCGAGCTGTCCAGGTGTACGTTCCGGCCTACGGGAGAGTGACCATCAAGGTCAACGCTCCCCCAACGGCAAGTGGGTACGATTTCAGCACTCGTTATGACCAGGACCTGCATGGACATACTCTTCGCAGCGTTACTTCCGATGAAACGCCTGCCCAAGGGGACCAGGACGAAAGACTTGTCCGATGGGCTCAGCGTGAGGCTAAGCGACGGGTGATCAAGGCGGGTTTCGCCGAGATCGCGCCCCTTCGCTTCGGTCAGTATCTGGCTCTCGACGGTCTGCAGGGACACCCCTACTGGAGATTTCGGAATCTGGACGAGAAGAACATCAGCTGGGTGTAATAGCCCACGATTCGCCAAGGAGGCGGAAAGCATGCACGAGAACCTACAAGATCTGGAGACCGGCGAGCTGGTCTCACGTGCTCATGCCATGGCCCAAATGAAGTCGATGAGTGTTAGGGACCTCGAAGTTCTCGATGAGATCGAGCGCATATTGCTCGAGAAGTTCGGGATCAACCCGGCCATTGCGAAGGACGAAGGTAGAGTGGAGTTTCTGATGGATGGCGACGCCTACACGTTCTATCAGGGTCCGATCATGGAGGCCTTCAAGCGCTTCCGGACCAACCCTGACCTGAGCAAGGACAAGCCGTTGATCGTGGACGTTTACGGACCAGATCTGCCGCTGCTTCACCGCGTCGTCCTGAACGGCCACGTGACCCTCTCGGCCAACGACCTTCTCCTGCGCAAGGCAGCAACCGTCGCCTTCACCGGCCGTCGCATCCCCGATGCCATCGAGGATGCCAAGAAGCTCGGCGTCACCCTCCTTGGAGGGTGGATACCCGCTGGTCGCGGAACCGATTTCCTGGGGGCATCCCCGCTCAAGGTTGACGGGGATATCAAGCTGATCATCGCCGTATCGGGGCAGAACCACCAGGCAGTCGATCAGGTCTTCGCAGACGAGGTCGTAGCGGAGTTCGCGAAAATCAGGCGGATCGCTGTCGGGTAGTACCACGTCTGGCAGGACGTTAAACTGCTGTACCACAGTTCTACGAGAACTGATCGAGCCCTGTGCGCTTTGGCGCCAGGGCTCGATCTCGTTTTAATCAATTTTCAAGGTCCTGTTCACCATAAATAACCTTCAAATTATCCTTCCAATCCAAAGCAATTTCAAAGAAGGTGTTCCAAGTTTTTTGGCTAGGGTCCACCATTAAAAAATTGGCTTTACTAAGCCATTTTTTTATACCTACTCTACAGGAGTGTGGAACACCTATAATTTTCATTTTATTTCTCCCCGTTAATTAAAATATATATTTTGCTTTTATCAAAGAAAAAACTTGACTTTTTTTATGTTTTATTGTAAGATAAATCGTTAATTGTACCTTTACATCCCTTAGGACAATAATTTGATTACAAGGCCTTTGTACTTAAATTATTGTCCTTCGGGGCATAGTGCTACATAGGGTAGCACGAACCTTGCCTTCAAAAAGCAGGGTTAGAACTGAAGGGAGATGATGACGATGCCTGAACAGGCGTTGATCACGTCTCGAGACCCGAAAGGTCTCCAGTTCGGCCAGCTCGTGGACGCAGCCTACAATGGGGCTCATCTCACAGATGATGAGGCTCAGAGCGTCAACGAGCAGGGTCGTGAGGTGAAATGGGCCATCAGGGGCATCCTTGACCGGCTCAGAAAGCCACTTCCCAAGATCCGGCTGATCGAGAACAGGTATCAGCACGAGCGCGGGAGCTTCGAGTTCCAGATCTCGGGCGAGCAAGTCCGCGACGTCGCTCACCACATGGAGGTGGGTGCCCGTGCCTTCCTCTACGACCAGCTTGGAGAACACGATGCGTTCTTCGAGCAGATCTGGACACCCGAGGTCCGAACCGACAAGGACACTATGGCCGAGCCGGTCTTCATCGGGTTCTTGGTCATCGTTGATGGCAACCGTCCTGGTACTGCCATCATCACCGACATCGAGAAGATCGACGAAGGCATGGACTGCGAAGTTCGCTTCAACATCAAGGTCACAGTCTCCGAGTTCGCTCGGTAGGCCAGATTCGCCAAGGAGGCGAGAAGATGAACGTCACCCCTAGCGGTTGGAGTGAAGTAATGCCCCCCCTCTGGGAGAGGGGCCACGTCCCCGTCAAGGAGGGCGATTTGATCGAAGAGAACGACAAGATCACCCTTGCATGTCGGGACCTTGACCTCTACCCGATCTTCACCGATCTCATCCCTCTCGAGGGCTGGGTTGGCAAGCGGATCGCAAAGGTAGGGACTATCACCGGCACGAACGTCGTTTTCGAGCCCGGTCACGTCCTAACCGGCAACGGAGACGCGCACGTCTTCCATTTCGAGGATGGCACGATCAGCGCCTTCTTCCTCGACGGGAACCAGGTCGTCAGCGTCTTCGAGGACGACAAGGCACCCGACGTCGATCTCTTGGTCGAAGCGGGCATGATGACCGAGGAGGCAAAGCGCGAGCGCGATCGTGAATACGACTTCGATCGGCTGCTACGCGAGAGCCTGCAGGACCTGACCGAGCGTCGCAAGAGGCTGCAGTCGTCGCTCCTTAACGCCGGTCGGCGCGATGGGCACGAGATCTACAAGCAGATAGAGGAAACCGAAGCGGAGATCGCCAAGGTCAACAATCAGCTCAAGAACTACGACTGGCAGTGGGTCCGGTGGGCCTTCGACCTGAAGTACATTACCCGGTGGAAGCCGGATCTAGTCGATCTCTTCGACTGGAGGTCCGCCGAGCAGCAGTTCCAGAGGAGGGTCGATATGATGCTTCCCCCTGAAGGGAAGCTGATAGTCGCCGTCCACAAGATCTTTGACGCCACCGGTACGACCCACCAGTCGAACGACGTTTACGCTCTTGAGTTCGATGATGGTTCGTTCAGTGTCGGGCTCGGTCTCGCTGCCGGCCAGAATCTCGAGCTTCCGATCGATGGTCTTCTCTCCGCTGGTCTCATCACGAGCCAGCAGCACCGGGAGGCTAGTGGTCGCCTGCACAACGTGCACTCGCAGATCGCGAGCAAGCAGGCTGACAACAATCGACTTGGACAGCTTCGCAAGGAGCTGGAACAGCCCGGTCTCGGTGAGAAGCGAACCCGCAGGATCCTTCAGGAGATCGCTCTCCTCAAGGAGTAGTACCGCATGTGCGAGCGTTAACGCACACAGTTCTACGAGAACTGATCGGGCCCTGTGCGCTTTGGCGCCGGGGCTCGTTCTCGTTATAATCACATTTTTAAACTTTCAAGGTACTAATATATAAACATTCGAATATCATTTAACTAACATATCTTGAATCTCATAAGTAATCTTCAAATCATCTTTCCATTCCAAAGCAATTTCAATAAAGGTGTTCCAGAAATTTTGGCTTGGGTCCACCAATAAAATTATCCCTTCACAGAGGGATTTTTTTATACCTACCCCACGAGTCGTTGGAACCTTTGTGCTTAGGTGTGTTATGATTTTGTTATGAAAAGAATTTGTATATTTGGGGATAGTATTACTTGGGGGGCAGGTTTGCATACCCGTGAGGCGTGGGCAAATTTACTCAGAAATTATATTGAATCCAAAACGGACCATTATATTGAGGTTTATGATTTAGGAATTGATGGAAATACAACAAGGGATTTGCTTAATCGGTTTGAAGTTGAGGCAGAGGCAAGAAAACCTGAGTTAATAATCTTTGCAATTGGTGTAAACGATTCAATGTTTAGGAATGGGAATAATTATGACATTGATATTGAACAGTTTGGTAAAAATCTGGGAGAACTGTTTGAAAGGTCAAAAAAGTTTACTAATAAAATCTGGTTTGTTGGACTTGCCAAAGGTTCTGATTCTGAAACGAACCCATTGAAAAGAAGTTCCACCGGGAAGTGCTACAGCAAATCAAGCGTTGAAAAATATGATGCCGTTATTAAAGATTTCGCCATTCAAAAATCGTTACCATTTGTGGATATTTACAAAGTTTTATCTGATTCTGATTTTGATGACGGTTTGCATCCAAATATTGAAGGACATAAGAAAATTTTTGAATCCGTTAAGCAATTAATTGACGCAGAGGACATTGTTTAGTTCCTGCCATTCCACCAACTCCTTCACGATTTGGTTCCAATGAAGTCCTATGTAGTCCACCAATAAAATTATCCCTTTGTTGAGGGATTTTTTTATACCTACCCCACGAATCGTTGGAACTTTTGTGCTTAAATGTGTTATTATTTTGTTATGAATACTGAGTATTTAAAAGTTTATGTTTTTATACCAAAAAGTGATGCGGGAAAAGTTCGTCTTGCGATTGGAGAAGCAGGAATGGGAAAGATTGGTAATTATGACCATTGTTCTTTTGTTTCAGAGGGGAGGGGTTATTTCCGCCCATTAGAGGGTGCAAATCCAACAATAGGTTCGGTTGGCAAACCAGAAGAGGTTGAAGAAGTTAAATTAGAGTTTATTTGTCAAAAAAATGACCTTGATAAGGTTTTTGAAGTTCTAAAAAAAGTTCACCCCTATGAAGAAATTGCTATGGATGTAGTTCCGTTGTTCGGACCACCCAGCATTTCAAGGTAATGTGGTTGCTATGGATATTATTGAAGAAGTAAAAAATTGGGTAGAGGAAGAATGCAAGAAACCAACAAGTAAGTATGGTTATGAACCATTTGTTTATCATTTTGCCCCAATGGTTAAATATGCCAATGAACTTGCAGAAGAAATGGGTGCTAATAAAGAAATAGTTACGGTTGCTGGTTGGTTACACGATATCGGTTCCATAATTGACGGCAGGGAAAATCATCATATAACTGGGGCGAAAATTGCAGAACAAAAACTAAAAGAATTTAATTATCCAGAAGATAAAATAGAAAAAGTTAAAAAGTGCATTCTAAATCATCGCGGTTCGCAAAATAATAATCGGGAAAGTATTGAAGAAATCGTTGTTGCCGAAGCAGATGTGTTAAGCAATTTTGATAATATTGGTGGTTTGTTTAAGGCGGCATATCAATACGAGGATTTGAGTCAAGGTGATGCTCAAAAGTCAGTTCTACGAAAACTTGAAAATAAATACAACCAACTACACTTAGAAAAATCTAAGGAATTGATTAGACCTAAGTTTGAAGCGGCAAGGTTACTACTGTCCGACAAGCAATAATTCCTGCCACTCCGTTAATTCCTTCACGATTTGGTTCCAACCATTTTTCACGGATTCCACCAAATGCGACCACACAGAAATCAGTTAGAACGAAGGAGACAGAAATGTCTCTTTTTTGATATACTTTTCTCATAAACTGGAGTATTAATGGCATTAGACAACAAAAAAATTGGAGTTTTTGATTCAGGCTATGGAGGGTTAACGGTACTTAAAGAAATATTAAGTATTTTACCTGACTTTAACTATGTTTATCTTGGTGATACTGCAAGGGCTCCATATGGACATCTGAGTCGTGAAAAAGTGTTAGAATATTCTAAACAAGCAGTTGATTTTTTATTTGCACAAGATTGTGAACTGATTATTTTTGCTTGCAATACTGCATCGGCAGAAGCGCTTCGCAAAATCCAGCAAGAATACCTGCCAAATAAATATCCCAAAAAGAGAGTGCTTGGTGTGATTATCCCTGCCGCTGAATATATTTTTGAAAATCACACACCACAAAAAGTTGGTGTGATTGGAACTGTTGGCACAATTGAATCTGGAACATATGTAGCGGAAATTAAAAAAATTGATTCAAAGGTTGAGGTGTTTCAGAATGCATGTCCTATGCTTGTTCCGTTAATAGAGGCAGGTAAAACGTCAGGCGTTGAAGTAGATGAATATCTAAAAATTTATCTCTCCCCACTTCTTGTGCAAAAAATCGATACATTAATTTTAGGTTGTACCCACTATGCACTTTTGGAACCAGAAATCAAAAAAGTAGTTAATAAGAACATTAAGATTATTAATCAGTCTCTTGTAGTCGCAAAAAAAGTGCAAGATTATTTATCTCGACACCCTGAGATTGAAAAAACTCTAGCTCAGAATAGTCAAGTAGCGTATTTTACCACCGGAAAAAAAGAAACCTTTGCCGAGTTTGGTTCGAAAATTATGGGCAAAAAAATAGATCCTGATGAAATAAAAATTAGTTAAAGTATTTTTTAATGAGTCTATTAAACTGCTCACCGCGGTCAAACTCATTTTTGAATTTTTCAAAGCTTGCACAACCGGGCGAGAACACAACCGTTGCCGTATCAAATTCCTGCGATACTACATCAACAATCTCTTCCAAATTTTGATATGGCACTATCGTACTATATAGTACGATAGTGCTTAGTTCTTTGATAAGTTTATCTGTTGCTGAACCTTCAAGCAAAAAGAGATTTTCGGGTTTAATATTTTTGAAATTTTATCGGCAAGTTTTTCAAAATTTAATTCTTTATCAGTGCCACCCGTGATCAAAACTAAATTATTTCGCTCTTTAAATTTTTCAATTGCAGCGATTGTAGCATCTGGCGAAGTTCCTGAAGAATCGTTGTAAACTTCAAATTTTTTGTTTTTAAAAACCAATTCCTGACGCATTTTTGGATTTGTTAAGGGCTCTATATTTTTACTGATATCTTTACCTTTTATACCAGCCAGGTGAGCGGCGAGCATTGAAAATAATAAATTTGTTTTTTCGTGTGGTGCAAGATTTTCTTTTTTGGCAACCTTAACATGTCCGACTGGATTTTGAAAATAAATGTCATTACCACTAAAAAACATTCCAGAGACATTTTTTGGTAACTTTTTATTCGACACATAGTATATTTGACCGAGGGGTTTCTGTTTTTGAACCTCTTTTCTAATTGGTTCATTAAAATCGAGAACTAGAACGTCTTTTTTAGTTTGGTTTCGAAATATATTAAATTTGACATCTTTGTATTTTTTTAAATTACCGTACCTGTTTAGATGGTCAACATAAACATTGGTGATAATTGCAATGTTTGAGGCCGGAGTATTTTTCTGCACATGTTCAAGCTGATAGGAAGAAAGTTCTAAGACAAAAACATCTGTTTTCTTTTCTAATTGTTTAAGAAAGTTATTTTCGGGAATATTTCCAGCAAGAACAGATCCAGGGATTAAATTATTTATCCAGGTGGAGATAGTAGTTTTGCCACGCGTACCGGTAACCCCAATGATAATTACATTTGGGTTTATTTTTTTAAGGTTCTCTAAAAAATAAATATAATCGTTAAAATATTGTTTTTTTAATTCTGTTGCTAGCTTTATCCATTTGCTTGTTGCTGGGACAGCCTGATTAAACATAATTAATTCGGCATTTTCAAAATCCTTTTTAGTGTGCTTACCAAGAGTATATTTAACTTTTGATGGGAGCTTAGAAATGGTTTTTTTTAATTCTTTTTTTGTTCTTAGATCGGTTATTGTTAAATCGGCTCCCTTTTTTAGGAAATATTCAGCCATTGAAAGGCCACCTCCTAAAACTCCAAGCCCCACAAGTAAAACTTTTTTATTTTTTAATTCCATATCTTTGATAAATTTTAGTTCGAAAAGCACTGATTTGCAACGAGTGCTATAATATAGCCATGAAAAAACATCGAAATATCATTATATTTATTGTTGCTGTGCTTGTTATTGGCATTGGTGCTTATGCATTTGTGGCCAATAAAAAGAAGGAAGAATCAAAACAAAATGAAAATACACAAGAATCGAATACAACGACAGATAAGGGCGATAACCCACCTGAGGTAGAAGAAACCCAACAGCCTACAACACCTTCAAACCAAGTGACGGATGTGTCTGAAACACTACCGGGTTTTAATGAAGTTTCTCTTACAGTTTATTTAAACCAAGATGCAACTATTGGGCCTGATGGTAAAACTCAAATTCCTGTTGGTGCACTGATGCCATATTTCTATATGCCAAGCGGAAACTTCACAGTTCAGAAAATGGTTGGAAGTGAGTGGAAAGATTTGCTTACAAACGTTTCATATTCCGGGCATGGAGGGTTATGGGCTTTTTATACCGAACCCACGGAGGACAATATCCAATACAGAGTTCTAAAAATTGAAAACGGAAAGCCTGTTTCGGTGTCAAAAATATATACTGTTAAACGTTCGGATTTGACGGGTGGTGTCAAAACATACAATTAATTAGGGATTAGGGATTAGGTTCAAAATATACTGGAAATTTTGTAGATAAAAGTATTGCATTTGTGGATAAGTTTTGTTACAATTTCAAAGCTAATAAGGATTTAATTGATGGTAGCTCTAAAAAACTCAATAACAGGAGGCGAAATAAACGGAGGATAAACGCTGACATACTTGTGTCTTTTATCTAATCGCCTAGTGAAAAAGGCGATTTTTTAGTGACACTTAAGAGAACAGCGATCAGCAATCAGAGATAGGAAAATAAAATTAAGCGATAAGTAATAAGCGATAAGAAAAGCTTAAAACTTAAAACTTGTTGCTTAAAAGACAAGTAATTTGAAAATTGAATAAAGGTAATTAGTGAGAAAACATTGCGTTACGAGCACTAATTACCGGTCAAAGGTCGATTCAAATCGTGCAGCTTATGCAGCACGGAGTTAAGAATTACTAATTACGAGTTTTGAATAAAATCTAAATTATTAAATTAAATAATTAATAAATTCAATTAAAATTCATAAATAAAAATTTAAAATTCCGTGCTGTGTAAGAGCGCGAGCTGAATCGTGCAAATTCATCGAGAACCAAAAGTCCAACCCATTGGGTTGGCAAAATGAAGATTAAGTTAGGTAAGAGCATACGGTGGATGCCTTGGCGATTTGAGCCGAAGAAGGACGCGATAGGCTGCGATAAGCCTCGGGTAGCTGTCAAATAAGCTGTGATCCGGGGATTTCCGAATGGGGCAACCCAATCCCGGTAATGCGGGATTACTCATGACTGAATACATAGGTCATAGAGAGGGCACGCGGTGAACTGAAACATCTAAGTAGCCGCAGGAAGAGAAATCAACAGAGAACCCCTTAGTAGTGGTGAGCGAAACGGGGCGAGCCAAAACCTTTTACATGTTCACCCTGTTAAATAAGGTCTTATGACCTTTAATAATAAGGTGTCCTTGTTATTAATTTAACAAGGTAAAGCTTACAGGCGTTGTGTAAAGGGTGTTGCGAGGTAGATCTCTAATTCAGTTATAAGTTATTAGTTACTAGTAATAAGTAAATGGATTGGCTGAGGTCATTCGTGCTTTGCACAGAGTTAACAATTAAGAATTTCGAGTTTCGAATAAAATCTGAAATATATAATTAAAGAAATCATTCAAAATTCATAAATCATAATTCAAAATTCTGCGTAAGGCGCGAGCGGCTTCAGAAGAAAGAGCTGTAAATCTTTCGTAAGGTAAAAAAACAAGAGACTTAAGCGAACGAATCTGGAAAGGACGACCAAAGAGGGTGATAGTCCCGTAGCTGAAAAATCTCTAGTCCTTATAGATCTAAACTCTAGTACCACGGGACACGTGTAATCTTGTGGGAATCTGGGAGGACCACCTCCCAAGGCTAAATACTCAAATCGACCGATAGTGAACAAGTACCGTGAGGGAAAGGTTAAAAGAACCCCGGTGAGGGGAGTGAAATAGAACCTGAAACCGTATGCTTACTAGGTGTGGGAGCGTCCGCTGTGCGAGACGCTTGAGTTATGAATTATGAGTTATGAATTATGAATGAAGGTGTCATTTCGCGATTATTAAATCCGAAGGACTCCAACATTGTAAATTGTAAATTGAAAATTGAAAATTCGAGCCTCGCGTTCAGCGTGGCGTGACCGCGTGCCTTTTGTAGAATGAGCCAACGAGTTATGTTAGTTTGCAAGGTTAAGTAGTATACCTACGGAGCCGAAGGGAAACCGAGTCTTAATAGGGCGTAGACTACTTCCTACTGAGCAAAATACTTTGTGGACGCATAGCACCAGTTCTGGCAAAGTGAAAATTTTTCAGCGTATTCACTAATACGTTTCAAAATTTTCGCAAAGCTATAACTAGGCGATCTGTGCCCACAAGCGCATTTTGTCCAGCAGGAAGTAGTCAAAAGTAAATTAACATAGACCCGAAACCGGGTGACCTAACCATGGGCAGGCTGAAGCGGCGGTAACACGTCGTGGAGGGCCGAACCCACGTCAGTTACAAATGGCGGGGATGACCTGTGGTTAGCGGAGAAATTCCAATCGAACTCGGAGATAGCTGGTTCTCCTCGAAATAGCTTTAGGGCTAGCCGTATGAATTAACCACCGGGGGTAGAGCACTGAATGGGCTAGGGGGCGCAAGCTTACCAAACCCAAATAAACTCCGAATACCGGTGGAGTTTACCATACGAGTCAGAACGCGGGGGCTAAGCTCCGTGTTCAAAAGGGAAACAGCCCAGACCGCCGTCTAAGGTCCCTAAGTTTATACTAAGTGGGAAAGGATGTGAGATTGCATAAACAACCAGGATGTTGGCTTAGAAGCAGCCATGCATTTAAAGAGTGCGTAACAGCTCACTGGTCGATTGTGATTTTGCGCCGAAAATATAACGGGGCTAAGTATAGCACCGAAGACGCGGATGCGAGGCGCAGCCTCGCGGGTCGTTTGTCGTTTGTTTTTCGTCGTTGGCTTTTGCTAATGACTAATGACGAATAGCTAATGACTCGCGAAGCTTCGCTTCGCGTGGTAGAGGAGCGTTCCTTGCTGCAGTGAAGCTGACATGTGAGTGTCGGTGGAGTGCAAGGAAGTGAGAATGTTGGCATGAGTAACTTTAATCAAGATGAAAATTCTTGACACCGCAAGACCAAGGTTTCCTGGGCAACGATGTTCGTCCCAGGGTTAGTCGGGCCTAAGCCGAGGCCGAAAGGCGTAGGCGATGGACAACAGGTTGATATTCCTGTACTACCATATCGTTTCTATTTGTGACGCCGGGCAGAAGCTCAAGCGGATTTATGGCTATATCCGTTCAAGGGATGCGCAAGCACCCGAGTAAAACTGGAGTAAAATCTGGAATTTGAGTGAATACACGGACCAGAAAAGCAAATAGCTTAAGAAAATGGTACCCGTACCGCAAACCGACTCAGGTGGTCGAGGCGAGTAGCCTCAGGTGTTCGGGAGAACCCTCGTTAAGGAACTCGGCAATACAGCGTGCGTAACTTCGGGATAAGCACTGCCCTGCCGTCACTTTGTGATGAAATTCTAAGTTTCAAGTTCTAAATTCTAAATCAATTCTAAAATTAGAAATTCTAAAATTAAGATTTGATTAAAAATTGAAAATTTAAAATTAAAAATTGTTTCATGAAGCGACGGTGGGGCCGCAGCGAAAGAATCCACGCGACTGTTTATCAAAAACACAGGTCTGTGCTAACTCGCAAGAGGATGTATACGGACTGACGCCTGCCCAATGCCGGAAGGTTAACAGGAGAGGTGCAAGCTTCGAATCGAAGCCCCGGTCAATGGCGGCGGTAACTATAACCGTCCTAAGGTAGCGAAATTCCTTGTCAGGTAAGTTCTGACCCGCACGAATGGCGGAACGGTGTGGATACTGTCTCAACGAGGGACCCGGTGAAATTGCAATGGCGGTAAAGATGCCGTCTAACTACGACAAGACGGAAAGACCCCGTGGAGCTTTACTACAGCTTGACATTGGATTAGGGTTTATCATATGTAGCATAGGTGGGAGACTTTGAAGCACTGGCGCCAGCCGGTGTGGAGTCATCAGTGAAATACCACTTTTGTTAAATCTTGGTTCTAACCGACGCCACAAAATGTGTGCAAGTTACTAAGTTTATTAGTTGTTAAGTTACTAAGTTGTAAAGTATTCCAAAGTAACTTATTTAACTTTTACCTTAGTCAACTCGTGCCCATTTTCTGGCGCCGGAACAGTGTCTGGTGGGTAGTTTGACTGGGGCGGTCGCCTCCTAAAGAGTAACGGAGGCGTTCAAAGGTTGGCTAGGTCCGGATGGAAATCGGACTGATAGTGCAAACGCATAAGCCAGCTTGACTGCAAGACTTACAAGTCGAGCAGGTGCGAAAGCAGGAGTTAGTGATCCGATGCATGTTTCCCGACTTTATGTCGGGGACGATCGAGTGGATGATGCATCGCTCAACGGATAAAAGCTACCCCGGGGATAACAGGCTGATCGGGCCCAATAGTTCACATAGACGGCCCGGTTTGGCACCTCGATGTCGGCTCGTCGCATCCTGGGGCTGGAGCAAACCATTCCATTTATGGAAAAACAACTGCTCTCTCCGATGGAAACATCGGAGTAATAAACAAGCTCAAAACGGTGAAGGCCAAGACTTGTATACTGGAATTACATACAAAAATTCTGGAAAATATAAGTATGGTTAATACCGTGGGAAAGGGATGTTCTGAAGTTGACCTCGCCTATCTAGCTGGTTTTCTCGATGCTGATGGCGCCATTATGGCGGTTATTGAAAAGCATAAAGAGAAAAAATACGGCTTTCGAATCCGTGTTATTGTCAAAATTACTCAAAAAAACAGCAATGTACTTGAGGAATTAAGCGATAATTACGGCATTGGACTAGTAAGAAAAAATCAAACGACTTATGATTGGCTCATTAGAGATCAATTGGCGGTTAAAATGATTCTTATGTCGGTTCAAAAATACCTGAAAGCAAAGAAAAACCAGGTAGAAATAGCTCTGAAGATTCTTGAAAATAATGGAAAAATTTCAACTTCGACAGATGTAATAAAACAGGCGATGTTAGCAGATTCATTAGCGAAATTTAACGTTCGATCCCAAAATCGACGTATAAATAATGCGCAAATGGTCCAAGAATATTTCTCCCGTAACGACTGATTGATATCTTTTGGAAGATATTATGAGATATAGCGTAATATTATACGCGTATCACACGGCTTGCACCTAAGTTCTGATTGGTGACAATTATGAATATGGTGATGGTATAGTCTGACACTTACAGTAATGTAAGATTACAGAGTGAGGTCCCAAGGGTTTGGCTGTTCGCCAATTAAAGCGGTACGCGAGCTGGGTTCAGAACGTCGTGAGACAGTTCGGTCCCTATCTGTCGTGGTCGTCGAAACTTGAAGGGAGCTTCTTCTAGTACGAGAGGACCGAAGAGGACGCGCCTCTGGTGTACCAGTTGTCACGCCTGTGGCATTGCTGGGTAGCTATCGCGCGGCAGGGATAAGTGCTGAAAGCATATAAGCACGAAGCCCACCCTAAGATAAGGTTTCTTTGAGAGCCCATATAGAACATGTGGTTGATAGGCTTTAGGTGTAAGCGCAGTAATGTGTTGAGCCGAGAAGTACTAATCGCTCGGTAACTTAAAAAACTTCTATTGATGAATTTACTTTGACCGGTAATTTGTGCTAGTAAAATAATAACTAGTAGATAATACAGACCTACATTGTCGTCTGGGGCCTCCCGCACCTTTTAAGCATTAAATTTTTTAAAGACCAAGAGCGATTTTGTTAAACTATACCATATCCAGTTTGAGAAATATTCCTGGAAATTTAACGAAAATTAGAAGGTCTTTATGCTTAAAAGGTGCGGGACCCTCAGCTGATAAGACGGCTGAATTTTTGAACTTTTTATTCCCGGTGTCTTTAGCGAAGAGGACACACCTCACCTTACCCCACAAATCTCGCGTATTTGCGGGGACCCCAAAGATTCCCATCCCGAAACCTCCTTCGTTACACTACGGACGGTCAGGCACAGTAGTTAGTTTGGCAGTTTGTGTGCTGGTGCTTTTAGCAAGTTGGTTACACCTGTTCCCATCCCGAACACAGCAGTTAAGCAACTTAGCGCCGATGGTACTTGAGCCTCGCTGCTCTGGAAGAGTAGGACGGCGCCAGCACTCAAACTACGAAGCAGTCGACCTGTCCGCCCGAAGCCGGCGTAAGCCGTGTGTAGGAGGATGGTACTTTCCCGACGTTACGTCGGGCTGGGAGAGTAGATCGATGCCGGGTATAAAGTGTTTAAACAGTGTGAAACAAAGAGACCAACATTTGGTGGTCTTTTTTGTTATAAATGCTAATGATTAACATATAGATGTATTTTAAAATGCGAGAAAGAGAGGAGGTAGAAATGAGTGGGACAAGAGCTGGTGGCCTTAAGGCAGCACAAACAAATAAAGATAGACATGGTAAAAATTTTTATCAGAAGATCGGTTCTGTTGGTGGGAAAAGGAGTAACACCGGTGGTTTTGCGGCTAATCCAGAACTTGCAAGGATCGCTGGTCGGAAAGGCGGGAAGATATCCAGAAGGAGAAAGAAATAACCTAAAGCGGAGGTTGTATGAAACCAAAAACACCAAGGCGCCAAGGGATGAAAAAGGATATTGGCCATCCTATATTTCTTACATACAGAATAATCGAATCAGGGAAACAAATTAAAGCAATGCATTTTCCCTTCAAAAGAGGCAAAGTAGCCTCCCTGAAATAGACAAAAATTCCCCGGAGATGTTCCGGGGATTTTTGCGATAAAAATCTTGACCTACTATTAATATTGTGTTATTATTATACGGTTCGAAAGGATTTATGAATATTAATTTTAGTGATTATCTAATTGGAAATGGTGTCTCGGAGCTTATGGTATATATGCTTCTTGCTTTGCCTTTCGTAGCACTTCTTGTTTCCTTTATCAGACAGTTTATTGGGATTAAAGCTTTTAGTATTTACGAACCTTTAGTACTCTCATATTCATTATTTTTCCTTGCACCGGATTTTGCGACCGGATTAAAATATGGTATTCCAATTATTGCTCTTGCTTGGGGAGTAAGTGAACTCACAAGAAGGCTTCTTGATCAAACTAGGTTACATTATATTTCCAAGGTTTCAATTAAGATTTCACTTGCATCACTTGCTATGCTTGCGGCATTATCTTTTGCAGCATATTTTAGAAAAGCCGGCTTTTATTCCATTAATATGCTTGCTGTTATCATTATTTTGACAATGATTGAGTCAGTTAATTTATTTAGGGTAAAAAAGGGTGATGTTGCAGCTAACATTATTAGTCTTGAGACCCTTCTAATCACTTTTTTGTGTTACTCGCTACTTTCTTTCAAACCATTTGAGGAACTGCTTCTGGAAAGAAGTTATTTAGTTGTACTTGCGATTGTTGGTGAAATTTTTGTTGGTCGTTGGAAAGGGCTACGACTATCAGAATATATTCGATTCCGAGATATCTTTAAAAATGACTAATCTATTAACATATTTTAAAAATCGCCATGAAATATTGGGGATGAATGATCGAAATTATACCTACGAAAAATTAAATCGAGGTAAAATTTCTATTGCCGATAATAAACTATTTACCAAGAGATTACTTGAAAAAAATGATATTGCTGTTCCGGCAACTTTTGCAGTCATTAGGAGTGTAAAGGAATTAGACAACTTTGATTTTGAAAGTTTACCTTCCAGTTTTGTTTTAAAACCGGCAAAGGGATTTAAGGGTGCAGGGATTAATATCTATTACAATAAATCCCGGAAAGGCGGTTGGTTACTTGCTGACGGAAGACGACACTTTGCAGAGGATATCTCATCTCATGTTTTAAATATTCTAGATGGCCAATTTTCGCATGGTATTTCACCAAAACCATCGGAAGCGGTTTTTGAAGAACGGATTCGAATGCATAAAGCATTTAAATACTATTCTTATCGTGGTATTCCCGATATTAGGATTATTGTCTACAGAGGTGTCCCAGTAATGGGAATGCTCAGGCTTCCAACTAAAGAATCAGAAGGAAAAGCGAATATCTCACTTGGTGCTCTTGGTGTGGGAATCGATATGGCTAGAGGTGTTTCCACAACAGCTGTCAAATCGAGCCGTTCTATCGAAAATGTGCCGGGAACAAATATTAAACTATCGGGAATTAAGATTCCTTATTGGAACAAAATTTTACGACTTTCTCACCGTTGTCAAATAGCAACAGGACTTGGTTATTTGGGTGTCGATTTAATTATCGATCGCGATAAAGGACCACTTGTGGTGGAGCTAAACGCACGTCCTGGTCTTGGAATTCAACAAGCGAATCAAGCTGGTCTTAAAGAAAGATTGCAACAGGTGAGGAAGCTGAAAAATATCTCAGAGGAAAGAGCTATTAGAATAGCCAAAGATCTTTTTGGCGGCGAAATCGAAGAAGAAGTCGAAAACATAACCGGTCGAGAGGTTATAGGACTTACTGAAACTGTGTTCTTTACAAATAAAGATGGAGATTCTGTAAAAGTCGATTGCAAAATAGACACAGGTGCTGAATCATCGTCACTGGATGCTGAGGTATTAAAGACTCTTGGCTACGAAGAATTAGTCGATTACATAAATGATGTTTTAGGTGCCGAAAACGTGGCCGAAAAACCCAGAATAGATCGAAAAAAATATGAACAAATGCTTCTTGCTCACGAAGAAGTCATCGATGTCGTCCGTGTAAAATCAGCTCTTGGTTATGACTATCGTGTCCGTATCGAATTAGATGCTAAAATAAGAGAAAGAAATTTTAAGATGCACGCATCAATTGCTAACCGCGTGAATCTAAAATATCCTGTGATTATTGGTAAAAGAGATTTGAAGGAGTTTTTAATTGACCCAACCAAAGGATAAACTAAGTGTTACTTTAGTCACCCGGGTAAATGGCTTTTATGCAAAGGAACTCAAAAAAGCTTGTCAAAAAAAGGGTGTAAGGTTAAATACTTTAAATATCGATTCAAATAATATTCAGGATTCAAAGAATAGATTAGGTGACTACATAATTTGGCGTTACTCAGTAATCCATAGGTTCTCTGATCGTACGGCATATTTGTTACCACTGGATAAAGAAAATTATATGAACAACGGTTATGTTACTGATCCGGCACTTATTTATAAGTCTTATCAACAAGATAAAATTAAGGCTAAAACAAACATAAACACAATACCCACGTTTAAATTCAAGAATAGAAATGAACTCAATTTGGCTCTAAAGAAAGGATTAATAAAATACCCTTTTATTGTAAAACCAAATATTGGTTTTTGTGGGAATGGAGTTAAAGTAATAAAAAATTTATCCGAAACAAAGAATATTAGTAATTATAAGGAAATAGTTTTTCAAAGTTTTATTGAAAATGAAGGTGATTTTCGTGTCCTGGTTTTGGGAGGTGTGCCGTTGGGTATTATTAAAAGAATTGGTGATAATAATATAAATAATATCTCAAAAGGAGGTAGAGCATATCCTGCAAATGAAGAAGCAAACGCACAGGCAATGTTAGATAATGCAGCTATAATAGCGGGAATATTCGATCTTAGTTTTTGTGGCGTAGATTTTATTAGTGATTCAAAAACTGGGAAAACCTATTTTTTAGAGGTATATTCTGCCCCTCAATGGGAAGGATTTCAATCTGTAACAAATATCAATGTTGCCTCAAGAATAATCGATTATATTTTGAGTTTAAAAGAGCGAAAAAATAAAGAACCCCACTATTTAGTACAGAAATATTATGATTCTAATTTAGATCAGCTTAGGTATAAGAGATATCACTACCTCTCTCGAATGTATCTTTGGAGTCGTGAAAGTAAATATCTTAATCAATTAAAAAAAGAACAAAAGGATTTCATTGGTATTTCTGATTATGAAATAAATGAAATTCTTAAGTCAAAATTAGAGAAAGACAACCCGGGCAAATATAAATTTAAAGAGTTACGCAAAGAACACTTTAAAAAGTATCCATATCTCAGAAGGTACAATATTTTGCTTTTTAGATACCTTTTTTCTAAATCAATTCATAACCTTGATATTAAGAAAAATATTGCCTCACTTGTTCCAGATAAGGTGCTAGTTGAGTTAAAAAACCTATTATATCAAGATAAAAAAGCTCTGTTTTATCTTTCAACTCATGCAATAAATTTTCTATTCAACTTACGTGGCTATTTAGGAAAAGATAATGATAAAGATTTTATAAATCCAGAATATTTATTACAAATAGGGAAACAAGCTAAGAAGGAGAAAGTAAATGATGCACTTGTTTTATACTTCTTTACTCATTGCATTATTGGTGAATCCCGTTTTTATCAAAAATTAATAAAAACTGAAAGAGATACTTATATTAAAATGTTTAAGTTATGCGAAGAAATTATACTAGAAAATTATCATGCAGTTAAATTGGATAATAAATTAGAATTCTTAGTTTGCGGTAAACTTTTAAAAGTAAAAAGTTCACTAGAAAAAGCGATACTTGCTGAAGCGGATGATTCTTTATCAAATATGGGAAATTTTATTATTGATAGATTTAATACATTAAAAGATGATAAAACATACAATAATATAATGAGGTCAGAGCATCGTAATGTTCTATATATAATGGCGAAAACTGATTTTAAAGGAAAATAAATGAATAAAAATACAATATTAATAAAGAAAATATCTAAAGAAATCGGAGTTGAATTTAAATTAGTGATACCAGAAAGAACTTACTATAACCTGGTTATAAATGGTAGAAATATACCTGTTTTAAGAACATTTAGCTTAAGTTATGGGCCTTTTACTGAGTCTGTTTTAACAAGATATAAAGATATCACAGACTATATATTAAGAAAAAAAGGGGTTAATCTTCCGAAAACAGTTTGTTTATATTCAAAAAACGGAGATATCAAGTTAACAAATAGGAAATTAAAACAATTAAAATTTCCAATTATTATTAAAGATTCAGAGGGTGCCAAAAGTAAGAATGTTCATTCGAATGTAAAAGATGTAAAAAATGCAATTAAAATAATTGCATCATTACAAAAAAAAGGGCTTGAAGCGATTGTACAAGAAATGGTCTATGGAAAAGAATTTAGGTTACTAACTTTAGGTGATACTGTCATAGGAGCACTTGAGATGATTCCCCCAAGGGTGTTTGGCAATGGAAAAAATACAATCTTAGAATTAATAGAGCAAAAACAAAAAGCAACACCTCAAAAAACTAAAATCGATAACTCGCTAAAGCAAATACTTAAGGAGCAAGGTTATGGTTTGAATTCAGTTCCTCAAAAAGAAACTGAAATTTTTATTAAAAAGAATTCATGTCTTGATGAGGGTGGGGAAACAAGGGACATGACAAAAGAGATACATCCGGATTTTCATAGATGGTGTTCTGAAATCGCAAAGACATCAGGGAAAATTTTAGCAGGTGTGGATATCATAACAGATGACATCAAGAAATCTCCATTTAAGAACAAAAATTGTAATTTTATCGAAATAAACGGAAAACCAGACCTCTATATTCATTATGAACCCGACCTTGGTATAACTAGAGACGTCATTAAGGATATTATAAAATACTTAGAAAAAACGGTTAAGCCTCTCTAAAAAAAGAATTTTTAATTAACTTTTTATCTGATTCGATAATTACTCTTTTGTCTTTTTCTCCTGGGCTGATTGACTCAATAGTTTTACTTCCGTCTTTAATTTTAGCAACTCTAAAAACAAAATTGTCATTAGATGAAACAAGTTCATATATTTTCCCGGATTCAATTTTGTTTTTTACAATAACTGTACACCAGTTATCTGTGTGAATTTTTTCCACAAAGCCAACATATTTTTTTCCGTAAATCGGTTGACGTGAATTATAGGTCGGACCCGTTTTGGCTTCGCCAAAAAGGAAACCGGTGGTGTAATCACGGTGGGCAAGTTGCTCTAATTCTTTCTTTAAGACAGTTTTTTCTTTTTTGGTAAATTTATCTTTTTTGTACAAATTTAGTGCACGGCGATATGTTTTGGCAGTAACAGCAACATAATAATCCGTTTTGTTTCTACCTTCAATTTTAAGGGCATCAACACCCGCTTCTGCCAGTTTATCAAGATGCTCAATCAAGCATAAATCTTTTGAGCTCATAACATACGATCCATGAGAATCTTCAATCAGTTCGAAATATTCACCAGGCCTAGAAGCTTCTTCAAGAAAGAACCTTGAGTTTTGATTTTCGAGTTTCGATTTTCGATTGATTTTTGAATTATCGATTTTTTGTATTTTGTATTTTGTCTTTTGTATTAGCCTATATTCCCATCGGCATGGTTGTGCACATGCTCCAAGATTTGCGCTTCTACCGGTCATATATGAGCTCAGAAGACAGCGCCCAGAATAGGAAATACACATGGCTCCGTGCACAAAAACCTCTAGCTCCATATTGGGAACCGATTTCTTAATTTTTTTAATATCGGCAAGCGATGTTTCACGAGCCAAGACAATCCTTTTCACGCCTTGTTCCTGCCAAAATTTTACGCTTTCTGAATTTAGTGTATTCGCCTGGGTCGAAAGATGAATGGGAATGTTCAGTGCTAATTCTTTGGCAAGATGAATAATCCCAGGGTCAGAAATAATAAAAGCATCCGGATTAAGTTCTGCTATTTTTCTAAGGTCTCTTTTTATATTAGAAAGTTGATCTTCATGGGCAAAAATATTAAAAGTAACATAAATCTTTTTGCCTGATTTATGGGCTAAATCAATTGCCTTTTTTATACCTGAGACGGTAAAATCAACTTCTGATTTTCGGAGGGAATGGATAGAAAGCCCAACATAGACAGCATCGGCACCATATTCCAGAGCGATTCCCACCCGGTGGAGGTCACCACCAGGCAACACTAATTCTGATATTTTTATCTTTTTCATAGTTACTGATTATATCATTAATTACATTTAGAAATTAGAACCTATAATAAGGTGTTAAATGAAAAATGGATTGAGGATGTCACAATATCAGTTCTAGCGATGAGTATTAATGAAAAACTTGAAAATTAAAACTTGATTAAAAATTTTATATTGAAAATTGGAAATTAAGTCAACTGAGTTGACTAAGGTATATAATAGAAGGGTAACTCCAAAAGAGAGGACAGACCATGAAAACGGTCGCTCAGGTTTTGCGTGAACCTGGGCTTCCGCTCAGGGCTCGTCAGCTCTTGGAGCTTGTACCAGTGTTTCGGAGATATACGCTTTACTATCAGGGCATCTATATCTGCCCCGAAAGCGGTCTTGAAACAGTCATTGTCAAAGACGACACACGCTTCATTATCTGCCGCAGAGGACACAACACTATGTGTGCAGAATCACCGAGTAGCTTTGCGGCACTCGAAGGGATCGGGGCTTGCAATACTCTGTGGAAGGAGTGAAAATCATGGTTGCCAAGTTCTTCCGCCTGCTTCGGTGGGCGGGAATCGAACTGGCGGCTGACACAGTCCACAAATACAGGATCTGCGATGGCCACTGCCAGTTCGACGTCCATCGTCATGATTGCCACTACACGAAGGAGGTGATGTGTGTCGACTAGGGCCGGCGTAATCTGCCGGTCCTTAAAATTTTTCTGAAATTTCATTAAAGTTAATAATAGTCTTAGTTGCTAATTCAAAACGTCTTTTTACTTTTGGCAGCAAAAGTAAAACAAAACTGCCAACAAGACGACTTTATAAAAGTCTTTCATTTCGTTTTCTTGCTATAAAAAACCACGACTCCCGTTGGTCGGTCTCCGACAAGTGGTCTTTTTATAGTGTTGAAAAATTATTCAATCGTTTTATAAATCGATTGTTGGATCTTGTTCGAAATAATATTAGGCAGGAAAATACTATTGACAAAAATTAATACTTGTGATATATTGATATGTCAACCTAAAAAGGTTGAAGGAAATCGATAATTTAAATATTTTACTTGGCTGGGGTTGTGCCAATAGAGTTGTGAAGGATACGATTACGTATCAAAAAAAGCGGGATAACGTTTAATTTGATCCCATAGCTTCTTCGCTACCGCTTGAGCCTGCCCCGGCTTTATAAATTAATTCTTTTTGATTAAGGCATGTTATCTGAAGCTTGCGGATTCGTACCCTTGTTTCGGAGCTTGCCTTTATCTAAGAGCGTTAATAGTCAAACTAACGTTTACAAAATTAATTTTTGGGAATATAATCGCACACAATGACTGCAGAAATACAAATAGCAAATAGAACTTTTGGCGCCAGATATCTGGTGGGTCTTTTAATTGCTATTATATTAATTGCCGGAACAATTTATGGTATCTATAACTACCAAAAAAATAAGTCGACTACCAAAGATCCAACAGTTGAAATTTATAAACCAACCGATAACCAAGAGGTAAGTGAACCTCAAATTGTGGTTGAAGGGAAAACTGAAGCAGGCAATACAGTAAAAGTTCAAAGTATAGAAACAACTGTTGATGCCGAAGGAAAGTTTGCTGCAACGACACCTATTAATGAAGGTAAAAATATAATTACTACAGAGGTTGTGTCCGAAAACGGAAAAAGTATAATGACCGAAAGAACAGTTATAAGAGTTATCCCGCAACCGATAGTAACAACAGAATCTACTTCCGAACAAACTTCAGCTAGTTCAAATATTGTCGGGACAACCAGTTCTTTAAATAATTCCGGTCCAGAAAATTTTTGGCTACCCGAAGTTTCTGCACTTGCAGCTGCAGGGACAGCCTGGATTGCCGCGAAAAGACGACTTTCAAAAGCCGCGAAAAAATAAGTTTTGTATAACTTTAGTTATCATTTGAGTTTAAATTCGGTGTTATAAAAACCGAATTTTTTTGTTGACAGAGGTTATTTGTAAATGCTATAATAGTTTTAGTATTATAAAGATACTAAAAACAAAAACAAATTATGAAATTATTTGGGGGAATGAAAAAAAGTAATTATACATCAATCGAGCGATTCATAGCGCTTTCACTCGCGCTACTATTGAACGCTCTTTTTTTATCTTATGTAAATGCGGCTTCACTTTCGACACTTTCGGACACTATGTCTCGATTAAAGGTTTCTGAAGACTCAAACCATACAATAGTTTTTACAACACCCTCTGGAGTGGAAGCAGGCCAAAATTTTATTATTACTTTTCCCTCTGATTTTTCTACAACTTCAGTTGATTATACCGATATCGATATTTTAGATGATGCTACACCACTAACTTTGGCAGGAACACCTTCCGGTTCAACTTGGGGGGCTGCCTTTGGCGGAACCGGCAACCGTACACTGACTGTAACATCAGGAACAGGCACAATAAGCACTAGCTCGGTTATTACTGTTACAATCGGAACAAATGCTTCTGGAGGAGATCAAGCGATTAATAACCCGACTACTAATGGAACCAAAGTAATCACATTGGCTGTCGATAATTCTGGCACTGCAAATGACGATTCCGGGAGCATTGCTATCGTAATCGTAACCGACGACCAAGTGGTGCTTTCGGCGACTGTTGACCCCTCTATTACTTTTTCTCTTTCTGCAAACACCTCAGGTTTTGGTACTCTACTTCCTGGGGTTGTCGATACGGCTGGCACAGTTATTACTCTGTCAGTTGGCACTAACGGAAACGGTGGCTATATTATTACTGTTCGTGATGCAGGCAATGGCTCAAACCCGGGGCTTTATAGTGTAGCGGCTTCTTCTATTATAGGTTCTGCAGATTCTTCCTATAATGCAACTGCCGACCTCTCCTCTGCACCAACCGGTTATGGTATGCAAGCTGCTTGCACAGCCGGATGCACCACGGGCACAGATGTGAATTCTGATTATCGACAGGGCTCTGATGTAGTGGGTGCATTCACAATTGCAAATAAAAATGTGGTGACCTATAGTTCAGCAACATCATCGGATCACACAATTACAAATACCTACAAAGCTAAATCTTCCGCTTCCACTAAGGCGGGTACTTATACTGACACACTTACTTATATCGCAACAGCAACTTTTTAAGGGGGGGGTGGTTCTATAATTATCAATTATCAATTATCAATTATCAGAATTTTAAAAAGACTTTTTAGCTTTTTCTTGGTACTACTTTTAGTATTTTTTTCGTCACCGGTTTATGCGGCGTCGCTGACAGCGCTTTCGGACACAATGACACGAATTGCTGTTTCTGTTGATTCTAATCATACAATTCGGTTTACAACTCCTACGGGTGCAGGAGATGACACAGATACAATTATTATTACACTTCCATCAGATTTTGATACTACCACAGTCGATTATACAGATATTGATTTATCTTTTGGTGCCACAACTGGATACGAAAACGAACTTACTCTTGCAGGAACTGCTGATGCAACAAACTGGGGTGCTGCTTTTGGAGGGACTGGCAATAGAACATTAACTTTAACACATCCAACAAACGCTGCTAATGGAGATATTACTGCAGCCAACAAAGTTGTGATTGAAATCGGCACAAATGCATCTGGTGGAGACCAAGCTATTAACAATCCAACAACAGATGGAACAAAAGTAATAACAATAGCAGGAGCTTTTGGAGACACAGGCAGTATTGCCATCGCAATTGCGGACGGTACTTATGATGATCAATTCACTGTATCTGCCACAGTTGATCCATCAATTACCTTTACCTTAAATGACGATGCTGTTAATTTGGGAACCCTTACAATTGGAAGTGTGAATACCGACACAACTTCCTTTACTGTTAACACTAATGCCTCAGGTGGCTATACCGTAACTGCTACAGAAGACGGTAACTTACGTTTTGGTGCAAACGATATCAACGATGTGGCAGATGGCACAGTAACAGCTGGTTCGGAAGAATACGGTATGTCGACATCAAAGTCTGGTCAAACATTTGCGCAAACTGCAGGAAATGCCGCAACGGCGATAGATGGAACAGCAAAACAGTGTGCTTCAGCTGCTGCTCCAGCCTCTTCTGATTCTACTACGCTTACTTTGCACGCTGGCGTTGCTGGTGCCACTCCTGCTGGCTCATATAGTCACATTGTTACGCTGATTGCCACCGGCAATTTCTAATTTGTTAGACAGTTCAATTGATATAAGGTAGAATTTGGGAAGATGAAAAGGGGATACTTACTTATACTTGGCTTTTTTGCACTGCTTTTAAGTGGCGCATTTTTTTATACATATGCTGCACTTCCAGGTGAAGGTCTGACGATTTCACCACCAATCAATGAACCAGAAATAAAACCCGGCGAAACAAAAAGTTATATTATTAAAATCTCTAACCCAACTAAAGAACTGGTGGAGGCAACCCCGGAGGTAATGGATTTTCGGGCCAAAGGTGAAGGAGGCGAGCCGGAATTCTATGCTGCTGAAGAAGCTTCGGGACAATATGCCCTTTCTAGTTGGATAACGTTTGCAGAACCGAAAATTGCTCTTGCGCCAGAACAAGTAAAAGAATTTGAATACACTATAACTGTTCCTACTAATGCAGAACCGGGCGGACATTATGGTGCGGTGTTCTTCTCAACAGCTCCACCAGAAGCGTAAGGTCAGGGCTCTCAAGTTTCCCTTGCTACCATGATAGGGTCATTAGTTTTAGTAAAGGTTCCGGGGCAAATCACCGAAAAAGCGATAATCGAAGAATATAAAACAGACAAAAAATTATATTTTAAAACTCCAACTAATTTTGTCACCAGAATCACTAACCTTGGGAATGTTCATGTTAAACCACGTGGTGGGATCGAAATAAAAGGTTGGTTTGGGGCACCTAAGGAAAAAATTGCAGTAAACGACCAGGGCGGGAATGTGCTTCCCAATAGTACAAGAAAATTTGAGAACAAATGGGAATTTTCTAAATTTGCCTTTGGATATTTTAGCGCTAAGTTAGATTTGGTTTATGGTGATAGTGAAAAAACTCTAACCGACAAGGTATCTTTTTGGATTATCCCTTGGTGGTTAATTATTGTTGTAACCGTTCTAATTATTGTGACTGTTCTAGTTGTTCTTTGGTTAAAGAAAAAGAAGAAAAACAAAAAACCAAAACAACCTCTACCGCCGCATGAACAACATCAAAATCCACAACCCCCAATTCAACCACCCTCAACACCACAAAATCCGACACCGCCACAAGGCCCAGTTTTAAGATGAAAAAGTTTTTAGTATATTTATTTGCGTTTTTAACTATTTGTTCTGCTGGTTTCGCTTTTCCTGTTTTAGCTGAAGAAAATGGTGAAGTTAAAGCCGCCGTTGCAGTTGCGGCAACTGTGCCTTCGGATGTTTGTCCACAATATTCTAATGTAGGAATTAACGTCACAGAAATTTTGGCTGATGCTTCTCAAAAAGCAACTATTACCGTTACTCTTAAGGACTGTTCACAGGTGCCAATGGCAGACATCGATGTCGAGATTTCAACAGATCGCGGTGGAATCGACATCTTAAAATATGTCGACGAAAACGGAAACGTTCAAGCGAGTGGTGATGGCAATGGAGTCCGCGGTAAAACCGATGCCAATGGATTTGCTTTTTTTCAAATCTCCTCCCGAGTTCCCGGAAAAACGACAATTCGTACCAAGGTTGATAACTTGGTTGATTTGAATAACTTAACGCTCACTTTTACCTCGCTTCCATTCCCTAAAACCGTGACCATTAGTGTTGAAGTGCCAAAATTTATTGCTCCCAGCGGTAAGATTACTATTTTCAAGCCATCCCAAACCGACAATGTGGTGAACGAAGAAGAACTAGTGAACTTAGGGGTTGAAGTAATTATTCCTCAATGGTCGGTTGTTCTAGGTGTGGGAGCGGTTTCTCTGAATTTCTTATTATTTATTATCATTATTGTCTTAATCCGCAGAGTCAAAAAAATAGATATTCGTGAAGAAAAAATAATTGAAAACCAGGAAGTCTTGGTGGAAGAGATTGCTCAAAAAGAGGGAATCCAAGTAAACAAAGATCAAAACCTACCACAAGGTTAGATTTTTGCAATAATATAGATATTTTTTTGATCGGTCACAATAGTGTGGCCGGTTTTTAAATTAGTTTGCGCATCTAGGGATGTTCCATTTTGGAAATATGTGATAGATTCAAGGACTTCGGCAGAAACGCTGACATTTTGGGCGTTAATATTTTTGGGAAATACAAAAATTAACCCCAGAATCCCCACCCAATAAAAAAGGAGGAATCTTTTCACGCATGCCTCGTCCCCCTAATTACCTACATATCAAAAATATAATAACACCAAGAAATACTAAATGCTAATTTCTAAACACTAAACAAATAGAAAAATTCCAAATTTTAAGTATTCTGCAAGATGTTGGTTTAGGTTTTTGAAGTTGGAAAAGAGATTAGGTTTGGATGTTGGATTAAAATGCGATAACATAAACATTATGGAAAATAAAAACCCCAATTAGAAGTTTTAGAGATCTGATTGTCTACACTCAAACTTATGATTTGAGCATCAGAGTGGCTAAGGAGGTATTACCCTTATTACCATTAAGAGAAAAGTATGATTTAGTGGATCAACTTTCGAGGTCATCTAAGGCAATACCTAGATTAATCGCTGAAGGCTATGCAAAAAAACATCAAAAATTAGGGTTTAGAAAATATCTAGATGATACACTTGCCGAATGTAATGAAACAATTGTAAGCCTTGAACAATGCCGAGATATTTTTAACTTAAATTCCGAATTAATAAATGAACTTGTAAAAGGTTATGATAAATCTGGCAGACAGATTTATAGGTTAAGTGAATCGTGGAACTATTTTAAACGCAAAGACCCAACTTCTTGATCTAACATCCTAACAAACATCCAAACCTCAAACAAACTTCATATAATTGTTTTTGTTCTCAAAAACGATTATAATTATTATAAGAAAGGGGGATTTTTCTCGTTTATGGGGGAAGACCCAAATTTGGGTTATGAGTGAACAAAAGCTTAGACAACAGGTAGACGGGATATTACACCGGGCTCATGAAGCCTGGCAGAAGCCGCAAGTTCGACGGCGAATCAAATGGACGGCGGTTATCTTGATTTTAATCAATATCGTTGCCTGGCCACTTTCATTATATTTTATTGCCAGACCAGATACTGCAGAAGCTGCTCAAGTGACAATTGATAGCGCTGTTTATACTACCGCGGCCGGCCACAACGGATCATCACCCACGACCGTTTTCACCTCCCAATCAACTGGTTATACATTCTATTCGGACTCAACACGCTACTGTGCCTACTCCAAAACCACTAACGGTGGGACTAGCTGGGGCGAGGCCGTTAATGTCTATACCACATCAGCCACTTGTGTCGGCATTTCGGTCTGGTATGATCGCTGGACCCCGGGTGATACCACCGGCAACCTTATTCATATTGCTAATATTGACACCACCAACGACGATATTTTTTATCGAACTTTAGATACCTCAACCGATACCCTTTCCGCAGCAGGGGTAAATATCACCAGTGGCCTCACCTATACGGGAACGTTGGGCGCCGGGACAAATACCCCTCCGGCCATTACCAAGGCAACTGATGGTGCCTTGTATGCGGCCATCAGTGATGCGACGGACAATATGGCCCTAAGATGCACGACTACCTGCACTACGGCCACAAACTGGAGTGTGTCGGAGCCGGCCTCCTGGGCGGTGGGGAATGATTCTCAGCGCATGGTGCCGATGCTCTCTGGAGGGGTGATGTTTATGTGGTGGGATATCTCGGCCACCTCCAATGACATCAAATACGCCATCTGGAACGGCTCCTGGGGGGCATGGCAGAATAGAACTACCGCCCTTGATAACACCACCTATGATGCTTCCTGGGGGGCAGACATAGATCCATCGACCGGTGATGTCTATCTGGCCTATGCCAACTCGGCGGGCACCTTGGGCACTGACGACGATGTGATGGTGATGAAATATAGCTATAGCGGCGGTACTTGGAGCACCCTAACTAATGTTGTTACCAATTCTGCCTGTGCCGGCGGTACCACCTGCGGAATAACAGGGGTAAAGATTACCCGTGATAACACCAGTGGGGAATTATTCGTTATGTATACTGCTCAGGCAACGGCCGGCACGGCTTCCACCGGTAATGTCTATCTCAAAGAATCTACGGATGACGGCTCTACCTGGGGACCAGAACTAGGACCGCTTTACTCCACCAACGACGATATTTACGGGGCAAGGCTTAACCTTCAGCCGGGAGACCGTATCTATGCCACCTGGTATGCGGCCACGCCGGATGATCTTTTCGGCCGCCCGATTGATCCCCACACCTATTCCCAATCCGCTTATCGTTGGTTTGCCAATCAGGATTCCACCGATGTTGGCTCGCCACTGACCAATCAAGATACTGCCTACACCCTGACTTCTGACGGCCAGGATTTTCGCTTAAGGATGCTCATTCATGAGTCTATTTCCGACTCATTTCGAAACGAACAGCAATTCAAATTACAGTATGCGGTGAAATCTGGGACCTGTGACACCGCTTATTCGGGGGAATCCTACGCTGATGTCACCACGTCAACTCCGATCGCTTTTTATGACAATGCTTCGGTTGCTGACGGTGCGGCGCTCACGGCAAACGCCAATGACCCGGCGCACGGTGGTGATACCAGGAGAAATCAGACCTATGATGAGTCTAATAACTTTACTCATTCTCAATTGGATATAAACGTAGGGGAGGATGGGATGTGGGATTTTGCCTTGGTTGATTATTCGGCTCCAGCGTCAACGAGCTACTGTTTTCGGGCCCTCAAATCAGACGGAACTGCGATTGGGACACCGACGGTTGTGCCCGAAATTGCAACGATGGCTCCAGATTATGTCACTATTTCAGGGACTTCTGATATGGCTTCCGGGACCGTGGCGGTCGCGGTCAATAGTACTCGTCAAGCGGAGACGGGGACGATTACGGGAGCAGGCCCTTACACCTGGTCCGTTGCTAACGTTATCTTAGAAGCCGGTCAAACTGTGACCGTCTGGATAGACGGGGCGACTGATGCCAATGAATCCACCGCGGTCACCAATTATAGCTCCGGGACCACCGTCTCCGGTATGGTTCTAAATCAAAACGTCCTTACAATCGGGAGCAACCAAAACACCTCTGTCTCGGTGACCAATTTAGGCCAATATGATTATGATTCTGGTTCGGATGGGGGTGATGAGGATGTAATGCACACCGCCAATTCTTCGGTTTTGGATGTGGAAGGCAGTTCCAATTCCTATACGGATGAGGGAATCAGTATCCTTGCTTCAAACACTCTGACGATTTCCGGAACGGAAACATTGGATACCCACAATGTAACCAACGCCGGCACATTGACTTCGGGTGGCAACTCCACCTACACAGTCTCCGGCTCATGGACAAATTCCGGCACCTTTACGGCCTCGACCTCAACTGCCAACTTTACATCCGGAGCAACTGGAGAAACGCTAACCGGTACGATGACGGGGGCAACCGGTCGATTTAATAATATAGTTTTCAATAATACGGTCGGAGCCTGGTCCTTTGGGGCCAACTCAGCCGAAACGACGGGAAATTTTACAATAACAGCCTCGGAAACCTCCACCTCTGGGGTCACAGCGCCTTCAACTACTTTAACTATCGCCGGAAATTATCAGAATACGGCCGGAAGATTTACCCATAACTCAGGGACAGTCACGATGACAGCTGGTGATACGGGAAATACCCTATCGGGTGCAATGGCCGGAAATTCTAAATTTTATAACCTTGTCTTCAATAATGCGGCGGGAGCCTGGTCCTTTGGGGCCAACCAAACCGAAACGGCTAACGATTTTACAATAACAGCCTCGGAAACCGCGACGTCGGGAGTGACGGCGCCTTCAAGCCTGTTATTAGTGAGGGGCAGTTGGGCCAATACAGCCGGAAGGTTTACCAATAACGCAGGCAGTGTCTTATTTGGTGCCAACAGCGGGACAAAAACCTTTTCGGGGACGATGACTGGGACCTCAGCCTTTAATTCGGTGACCTTTAATGATTATGGAGGGTCTGCTACGTTCAGACCGACTGACAATATGACGGTTAATGCCGATTTTACCCTAACTGATGGAATCTTAGACTTGGACACAAACGACCCGACGATGCAATTCGGAGAGGATTCGGGAACAGGCAACTTTACCTTAAACGGAGGCAGTATTACCAACTCCAACTCCGCTAATCTTATTCTAAACGATAATCCGACTGAATTTGATGACAATGTGGGTATGACCTTGGGCAATGTGGTCATCGGCCAATCTCCGGCCACAACAAACCTTAAAAGCGACATGTCGGCAACAACATTAACAATATCAAGCGGTGATGTTCTAAACACTCGAGGGTGGGAGGTGACGGTATCGGGTGCTTTTGACTGTCAGGGAACCTGCACGCTAGACACTACTGATACAGGAGGTGCTAATAATGAAGGAAACGGCACAATAATCACCGTTGGGGGTAATTACACGATGTCATCTTCGGGCACTTTTACTCTTGATACCGATGCCGGAACACCAACCAAAAATGTTTTTAACGGTGCGGCCAATTATACTCTGACCACCGGAGGCAAAACTTTCTGGCAATGGGAGTTCGCAAATACCAATGCCAACGACGACTTAGTTATTTCAGGCGATTTGGACATCAACGGCACGGCCACGATCACCGATGGCGAGCTCAAACTTGATACCAATAACCCTAATGTCTATATTGCCGGGGATTTTACCAATGGATCAGCGGGGGTGATAACAAAAGGCACCGGTACCTGGTATTTTGATCCGACCGGCACCAAGACCTACACCGATAACGCCTCGACAAAGCAAGATATCGGGATAGTTTCGGTCTCCGGCGGTGCTTCAACCCCAAAGGTTGAGCTTCGCACAAGCGCTAAGTTTTCCACCTTAACGATTGCTACATCTCATGAATTTGATCTGACAACAAGTAGCTACACTCTAGAACTTGGCGGAACGGGTTCGGCGGCAACAGTTTTAACCAATTCGGGTACATTTTCTTCGCCGGCGACCTCAACCGTCAAATACACTGCCACAAATTCCGGTGGGAACGTTAACCTGGCAACGGTTGCCTACAATAATCTTGAACTGGCACCCGGCACTTCGGAGACCTACCTTCAATTAGCAAATCTTACAAGTTCGAACGCTATTACGGGTAACGTCACTATTGGGGCTAATGCAACCTGGGATAACGACTCCACCAATAAATACAGCACTGACGTCAAGGGGAACTGGTCCAACTCCGGTGCCTACACCCATAACTCCGGTGGCACCGTAACCTTTGCCGCAACGGCTACCGGCAAAACCATCAATTCCGGCGGAACAGGAACTGGTGAAACGTTCTATAACATTGTATTCAACTCATCAACGGGAGGCTGGACGATTCAAACAAACAACCTCACGGCTGATAATAATTTTACGATTACCGATACGGCTGCCTCGGGATTCACGGTGAGCTCGGTTACGGTTGAGGTCAAGGGGACCTATTCCATCGCCGATGCCGAAACCTCAAACACAGCTTGGACTTCGGCCACCCTCTACCTTAATTCTGGTACCGCCTACACGGTCGGTTCCAAAACCCAAAACTCGGAAACTTATTCAACGCTTCAAATTGGTGCTAACACTGACATTCGGATGTGGAATTCATCGGCTTCAACCTACACCGTTGATTCCTCGGGGTCGCTATATTCAATGGATCACTCAGCCACCAACGGTGATCTGTATATCTGGGGCGATTATAACGTACCCAATAATGCTACTGATTATTGGAACTATGTTGAAGACTTTGACGGCACCGGTAGTACCAATCGTCAGGTTGACGTCAGAATTGATCCGTCCGCAAAAGTTACGGTAGGTTCGGGTGAAACCCTGAAATCGGTTGGAGGTAGTTCAAATAGGACAACGGTTGACCGTCAAGGGGCTTCAAATGGCTATGAAATCGTTTGCGACGGAGGCACGATTAATATTCAATATACCGACTTTGATTATCTTGATGGGCCAACTGGTCTTGATATTAAAGCCTCATCAACGGTAACCGATATTGCAAATAATACTTTTGAAAATTTAGTCGGAACGGGTGGAACTGATGCCAATATTACGGTCGTTACAACCGTTATTGGATCAGGGACAAAGACTTTATCAGGAAACTCATTTACTCTCGGTTCCGGTGATAAGAATGTAGCAAGAACCGGCTCAGACGATACAGGGTACTGGAGTTTTGGAACCACCAACGGTGAGGCAGATGACTGGAATAACACCGCTGCGGCTGATGAGGCTAACCCGGGAATGCTTCGTTGGAATGACTCAACTACAAATACAGCCCCAAATAATCCTACCGCTCTAGTTCAAAAGAAAACTGATGATACGGTAATTTCAACAGGTGGTTGGATAAACGAAACCTCAGTTAAATTCACAGCTACAGCTTCCGACACCGATAATCCCGATACTTTACAACTTTGTGTCGAGAAAGACCTACTTGGGACCTCTTTTGCAAATACAGAAGACTCTTGTGGCACAGGAGTTGCCTATTCCGGTAGTCCCGTAACCGTTACTTTAACAATTGGTAGCCTAACCGATGCCTCTGAATATCACTGGCAAGCTCGCGTTAAGGATGCTGCTGGGGCATATTCATCCTGGGTTTCCTATGACACAAATCTTGAGTCTGAGCGTGATTTTGGGATAGATAACACAGCGCCATCCGGCGGTACTATAAAGGATGGCACTAGTGCCGATCAGGATTACAACGATGGCTCTTTAACCTCAATCTCGGCTAACTGGACTGGAACTGAACCAAATTCAAATGTATCTGGGCTACTCCGTTACGAATATGCTATTCGACGTCTTTATGACGGTTATTATTGGAGTGTTTGTACCGATTCAGGGGGGACATGGCAAGTAGGTGAAAACTGGTGTAACAACACTACAAGCACTAGCTTCACTAGGAATGGTATGAATCTATCGACTGGTGTAACTTATTATGTTTCGGTTAAAACTTTTGATAATGCCAGTAATAATTCGACAATCTCATCTAATGGTCAACAAGTTCTACCAACCTTAAGTTTTTCAATATCATCGAGTTCAGTCACTTTTGATAATCTCAATAATTCAAATAGTTGGACCGATGGATCTAAAACAACTACAATAACCACTTCGACAAACGCCTCAAATGGCTACAGTGTCACTGGCTTTATAAACCAGCTCCTGACTTCTTCAGCCTATCCATCCCGAACTATTGCAAATTTTTCCGGCACTTGGGCCACGCCACAAAACTGGGTTAATTACTGCAAAGATGATTCAAATGACTGCGGTTATGGATATACATCATCAGACACTTTAGTCCAAGGATCAAACCGTTTTTCGGGTGGAACACTTTTTTGCGCATTCTCAACAACAGGTCCTGGCGATATTGTGGCCGATCACACCGCCGCAGTTAACGGTTCAACTGGTGCTGTTTCAAACGAACAGTTTACAATTACCCACAAAGTTTCAGTTCCTTCCACTCAAGCTGCTACGACCTATGAAACAATTCTGACCTTAATTGTAACCGCCAATTTCTAACAAAGGACGGACCTTTGTCATGTGAGGGTTGAGTTTTTAAAATTTGGGTAGCCGCGGAGAAATTCCTCGGCGGCTATTTTGTTTTTCCCCTCAATCTTTAAATATTTTGGCTCAATAACGCCTTCTTTAGTGCCAATTAGAATTTCGTTTTTATGAGTTGTTATCTTGCCGGGCTCTAGTGGCAGGTTGTGAACCTTAATTTCAGATAAATCTAACTTTTTGTTCTTCCAAAAAGCAAAAACACCAGGCCAAGGTGAAAAAGCACGGGACATTCTTTCAATCTCAACAGCAGTTTGTTTTTGGAAATTGATTTTGCCGTCTTCCTTTTTGATTATTTTAGTATAAGTAGCTTTATTGTGATTTTGAGGTTGAGGTTTGATTTTGCCTTCGAGATACCTCGGCAGCGTTTCAACCAAAAGCTGTGCGCTTATAATTGCCAATTTTTCTGTTAGCTGGGGCGTTGTTTCTTGACCGTCTAGGCTGATTTCTTTTTGGGCAATAATATCCCCTTCGTCCATCTTTTCGTTCATTAGCATAATAGTTGTTCCGATTTTTCTGTCCCCGGCAAGTATTGGTGCCGTGATGGGGGAAGGACCTCTATATTTTGGAAGTAGCGATGGGTGAATATTTATGGCTCCAAATTTTGCGGCATCAAGGGTTTTCTTTGTGATAATCATTCCAAAAGCGCAAACAATGATTAGGTCCGGTTTTTCTTTTAAAGTAAACACTTCGAGTTCTATTTTGTTTTGTGGCTGAAAAACATTGATGTGGTTCTTTAGGGCAAGAGTTTTGACTTCTGATTCAATTTCTGCTTTGCTACGCCTGCGTGGTTTATCGGGTCGGGTAACAACGATTGAGGGTTTGTATGGAGATTTTGTTAAAGACTCCAAAATAACTGCTGCAATATGCGGAGTTCCCATGAACAGCACCCTGGGTGCTGAATTTTTAATTTGTAATTTATAATTTTTATTTTTCATAACTTAGTAACTTATTAACTATTAACTTATAACTGTTAGCGTACCAGTTTTCCTTCTTTTGAAAGGCGATAGAGTTCGCCGTCGGTAACGTGAGTGGTAAAAAGTCTGCCATTCATATGGTCTATTTCATGTTGCAAAATACGAGCCATTAAGCCCTCTGCTTTCACTTCTATTTTTTTACCGGTAACATCTAATCCTCGAACTTTTATTTTTTGATATCTTTTTACCTTGCCGTATTTCTGTGGAACTGAAAGACAACCCTCCATATCTTCGATAAGCTCCCCAGATCCTTTAACTATTTCTGGGTTAATCAATACGTAATAACCTTTTGTTTTTTCCGGTTCTCTAATGACAGTCATACGGAGTGGAATCCCAACCTGTATTGCTGCAATAGCAACACCTGATTCGTGTTCGGAACCATAACTAAACATTGTTTCTGCCATATCTTTTGCAAGATTTTTTATCGACTGGTCGATAATTGAAATTTTTTTTGATTTTTCAGAGAGAATTGGATTCGGGTAAGTAATAACTTTTAGCTTCATAATGGTCTAATTCTAACTTAAATAGCGCATAGGGTAAAGCAAAAGGGACTAACTAGCATAATTTAACATTCTGGAATTTGCAGGACACTATTGTACTATATAGTACAATAGTGCTTTTAGATTATCTCGGTGTTGCAAAGGAATGTATTTAGATTCTTATTTTATTTCAGTAAATTTTGATTTTGGGGCGCCGCAAACAGGACAATTATCAGGGGCTGGCCCAACATGAGTGTGTCCACACACTTCACAAACCCAAACTTCTTCAAGTTTGAACTCACGTGGATTCTCGGCTGCTTTCCGGTATAGCTCTGCATGCTCTTTTTCAACCGTGTTGGCATGGGTAAACGAAGTCATTGCCGCACTATTGTTCTCTTCTTTTGCATCAGTAATCATTTGGGGATACATCTTTTCAAATTCATAAATTTCTCCCTCAACGGCATCTTTAAGATTTTCTATTGTACTTCCGATCCCTTTCATTGCTCTTAGATGATTGTGTGCATGGATTGTTTCGGCTGCAGCAGCAGCACGAAATAGCTTCGCTACTCCATTCAAGCCTTCTTCTTCGGCCCTTTCGGCAAAGGCTAAATATTTTCTGTTTGCTTGTGACTCCCCGGCAAATGCCGCGGCCAAATTTTCTTGTGTTTTAGACATTTTTTTTCTCCTTTTTAACGAAATAAAATTATAACATAAAAATTATCTAATTATTGGTGAAATTTATAAATAAATTTTTTAGTTTTAATCTATAATATAAGCAGTATGAAAGCCCCGATAAAATATTTATTAATCTTCATCGCAGGAATTACTATTGGGTTTGCGGGTTATTTTATTTGGAATAATTTCAGGGGCGCTGCTCCCGCAATCGGACCTGTTTCAGATAAAATAACGAAAACCGAAAATTTGACTGATCTACCTTTAAAAATACCGGAAGGTTTTACAATGTCGATTTTTGCAAGCGGACTCGGTTCACCCAGAGTCCTTGCTTTTGATCCAAATGGAGTACTTCTTGCAAGTATTCCATCGCAAGGCAAAATCGTTGCTCTTGCTGACAAAAACGACGATGGCATAACGGATATGATCTATGATGTTGCAACTGGCTTAAACCAACCTCATGGTTTAGCATTCTTACCGTCGGATAAAACTAAGCTATATATTGCGGAGACAGATGCAGTAGTAATATATGATTATGACAAGCAAAATTTCCGCGCTCAAAATCGAAAAAAAATACTTGATTTACCTGAAGGAGGAGGCCATTCCACCAGAACTATAATGTTTTTACCAAATTCTAATCCGGAAAAAATGTTAATTTCTGTGGGTTCGAGTTGCAATGTGTGTAATGAAACAGATAATCGCAGGGCAAAAATATTAATTGCAGAAAAAGACGGTAGCGGTTTAAGAGATTATGCATCCGGACTTCGAAATTCAGTCTTTATAACTCAAAGACCAAACACAAATGAAGTTTGGGCGACGGAAATGGGAAGAGATCTGTTGGGGGACGATCTTCCTCCGGAGGAAGTGAATATAATTGAAGACGGGAAAAATTATGGATGGCCATTCTGCTATTCCCAGAATATTTTAGACAAAACGTTTGATCGAAATGCAAGTTGTGAAGGAAGAACAGCACCACAGATTGAGATGCAAGCCCATTCTGCCCCTCTTGGTCTTGCATTCATTCCTCAGGGTTGGCCTGAAAAATATTCGAATGATCTTTTAGTTTCTTTCCATGGCTCATGGAACAGAAGTGTACCCACCGGTTACAAAATAGTAAGGATGAAGCTCAATGAAAAAGGGGAATATGAGGGCCAAGAAGATTTTATTACGGGCTTTTTAGACGGAGGTCAGGCGCTTGGCAGACCGGTTGACATAATATTTAATGAAAAAGGCAATGCATACATTTCGGATGATAAAAATGGAGTAATATATCTGTTAAAATATAATGGTTAAGAAAGGATTATTTTGAAAAGTTTTATTGAATTTATTAGGAAACAAGGTGTGGTCGGATTTGCTACAGGATTTATTTTAGGTGGTGCAGTTTCGGGACTCGTTAGCTCTTTTGTTACAAACATCATAAATCCAATTATCGGTGTAGTAATTGGAAAAACACAAGGACTCACTAGTGCAATTCTAACTGTTGGAACAGTTCAAATTAAATGGGGAGCATTCTTGGCAACATTAATCGATTTTATTGTCGTTGCTTTCACAGTTTATGCACTCGTGCACTACTTAAAACTAGACAAACTTGATTTAAAAAAAGACGATAAGAAATAACATAAATTGGCTAAACTTACATTGCACTTAAAACGCTAATTGTTATAATTAGGCTATTGTATTAATTATATTGGCCCCGCACTTAAAATTTTTTTGCGGGACCTCCGTCTCGGTAAAGAAATATATAATTCCGAGACTTACGGAGTTCTTATGGCAAAAAAACTTTATCGTTCAAAAACCGATCGCGTATTTTTTGGAGTTTGTGGCGGGCTTGCAGAATATTTTGAAATTGATCCAGTGATCGTGAGATTAATTGTTGTTCTTATAGCACTCGCGGGTGGTTTTGGCATTTTATTCTATCTTTTAGCAGCATTAATTATTCCCGAAGAGCCGGGAGTAGAGGAGGCAAAGGTGGTAGATAAAAAGAAAAAAGAAACAAAGAAAGAAGAATTTTCTCAAAAAGCTGAAGCAGCGGCTCAACAAGTTGCATCTGAAGCAAAAAAACAAATAAAAAGAGGTAAAAGTTCTCAAATTTTTGGTATGGTTTTAATTGCTTTAGGTGTATTTTTTATGTTGCAGATGGTTTTTCCTTGGTTTGACTTTGGGAACTTTTGGTGGTTAATCTTAATCGCTATTGGTTTGGTATTGCTTTTTGGTGGGAAAAAAAGTGATTAATATTGTAAAAGGGCGCGGGAGGTAATATGCGATATTTCTGGGCTTTTGTACTGATACTTTTTGGCATTGCGGGGCTTGGAGTCAGTTCCGGTTGGTGGAATTCCAGTATTTTTGGTATCCTATTTTCTTTTTGGCCTTTGATTTTGGTATTTTAGGGACTCGATCTGCTTTTTCGAAAAAACCAGTATTACTTAATTATTATGATTATTGCCCTTGTCCTTTCCGGTTTTTTTATCTATGATGTTGCTTTTTCTAAAAAACCTGTCTTGAATTATCGAAATTATCGTGGAAATTGTTGTGAAATAAAAAGCGAGGAAATTAAAGAAGAATTACCTGAAGGAGCAAAAGAGCTAAAATATGAAATAGATACGGGAGCAGTTGAATTTAGGGTAGATGGTGGGACTGATCTTTTGGTTACCGGAGTACATAAATCAAACTTTACAACATTAAAAAAAGAAACAGATAGTGAAGGTGATTTAAGTATTCTGAATATAGAAACTCCGGCTCGTGGTATGGGTTACAGGTTTTGGGAGAGGGATTCTTTCATCAACAGTTTTAATCTAAAACTAAATCAGAATTTGCCTATTTCATTAGATGTTGATAGCGGAGCTTCTACGTTAGATTTTAATCTATCAGATTTGCTGGTGAAAAAAGTTGGAATTAAAGCTGGCGCCTCGACAATATACACAAAATTAGGTGAGAAGACCGAAAACGGAGCTAAACTTGAATATGACTGTGGTGCCTCAACAATAAAACTAGACATTCCTAAAAATTATGGAGTAAAAGTAATCTATTTGGCTGGTTTAACTTCAAAAAATTTACCCGGATTTACCGATGAGGGTGAAAACACTTTTTTAAGTGAAAATTATCAAACCGCTGAAAAGAAGATTGAGGTAGTTGTAAAAGCAGGTCTTTCGACACTTGAAATATCACGATATTAATAATCCTGGAAAAACTGTCCTGGTTGTTCTATGATTTAATTTGTCAGGAAAAAATTTGAAGGGAATTATTACCAAACTTTTAATAATGATAGTTCTTCTCGGTGCCTTTGGCTTTTATATATTTAAAAATCTTCCTGAAATAATCGAAACTCTAAATACGACAACCCAAGCCTTTACCAGTAAAATGATGCTTGCTTTTATAGTAGGGGTAATTTCATATTGTTTGATTGTCCTAAACTTTCAAAGAATTTTTAAGATATTTGGTATTCCAAAAGGTTTTTTAAATATGTTTAAATTAGATCTTTCATCTCTAGCGACAGGTGTAGTAGTTCCTTCGCTTGGTGTTTCTGGATCCCTTGTGTTTATTGAAGATGCTGATAAAAATGGTTATTCTAAGGCAAAGGCATTTGCCGGAGCATCGCTTTTTTTAGTAACTGACTATCTGGCTATTTCGATTCTGCTTGTCATGAACTTGCTATTATTTTGGTTCTCCGGATTTATGCGCCCTCAGGTTTTGATACCGGTTTGTTTATTTTTAATACTTACATGCTTAGCGTTATATGTTGTTTTTTTGGCATCGGCCAGAAAAAGTAAGGCGCGGAATTTTATCCTTAAATTAATGAAACCCTTTTCAGGGATTATAAAAAAAATTATTAAAAACAGTTATGACCCTCACTATGTCACTGAAAAAATACTAAATGAGTTTTCATTAATCACAAAAACAGTTCGCGAAGATCCAAAACATTATATTTTTGCGGTAGCAACGGCACTTGTAATGCACTTAACGAGAGCAATTGCTCTTTTCCTGGTTTTTTTAGCCCTTGGTTATCAAATAGAACCCCAGGTGCTACTTTCCGGATATGTTGTGGGATCTGTTTTGGTGGTTATTTCACCAACCCCAAATGGCATCGGTTTTGTTGAGGGTGGAATGGTTCTAATTTTTACTTCACTCGGGGTACCTGCAAATATTGCAGGGACAGCAACCATAATCTATCGTGGTTTTCAATTTTGGTTACCGTTTTTTATTGGATTATTTTTTGTACAGCAAAATCAACTTGCAAGCCTAAAAAAAGAAATGGATATCCTTAAAAATGAGTCAAAATAAAAAAAGAATGATTATACTAATATTAGGAATATTGTTGTTAATTATTCTAGCGTTCCGTATATTTTCGAAAGAAGATACTTGGATATGCGAAAAAGGTCAATGGATAAAACATGGTAACCCAAGTTCCGAAAAACCATCTGAGGCTTGTGAGTAAAGGGATGAATAATGGTAATTGATATTGAACTTACATTAAACAGATTTGGATTCGGTAAAATAGCAAAAAACAAATTCCAATTTGCTTTTCTAAGATTTTCAAAATGGCAAATACCAGGGAAACATTCGATTTCTTTTGAAATAAATTGGCGATCGAAGGATAAATTATTATGAAAAGAATATTAAATTCAATATGTTTATTTATTTTTATGATTACGATTACAATACCTTTTTTTGTATTTGCGGAAGTTGAATCCGTTGATAGAGGGTATAAAGAAAACATAAAAAGCTATGAGATAAATTTATATATTAATAAAGATCGTTCAGTAGATGTAAAAGAAACAATTACTTACGATTTTGGCAATAATCAAAAGCATGGCATATATCGTTTTATTCCAATTAATTATTCAGGAAGATTAGGCTCACCTTATATAAATATTAAAAATTTTAATGTTAATTTAAAAAATGGAGAAAGGGTTTCTTTTAAAAATGAACCGTCTACAACAGATTTTATTACAAGAATTGGGGATCCGAATAAACTAGTTAGCGGTCAACAGACTTATGTAATTGAATATAAAGCAAAAAATGCAGCTAGTCTTTTTGAAGGTGAGGAAGAATTTGATTGGAATGCAATTGGGACTGGATGGACTGTGCCGATCAAAAATATTAATGTTTTTATTAATGGGGATGAGAATGTAATAATAAAAAGTAACTTCAGTTGCAACTATGGCTATTTGGGCAGTGAAGTAGAATGTGAAGATAAAAAAAATAATACTAATAGTTATTTTCTTGGTGCAATATCTGGTGGGCAAGCAGTAACAATATATTCTAAATTTCCTGTAGGTACTTTCACAAACTTATCATCTATTGAAAAAATATTTTGGGAAACCAGATGGTATATTATCATACCGTTTATTTTTGTAATCAGTTATTTAATTATTTGGTTTAAATATGGTCGAGATCCACAAAAATCAGGTGCAATAGTAGTTGAATATACTCCACCAAAAGGGATGACACCGATGCTTGCCGGTGTTATCACTAAACCAACTAATCCTGCCATTAATAATCTTTCTGCTGAAATCATTCAATTAGCTATATCAGGTTATATAAAAATTAATCAAATAAAAAATAATGGTTTTCTAAAGTGGGGAAACGATTATGAAATCATGGAAATAAAAAAAGCAGACAATAAAATCTATGATTATCAAAACAAAATATTAAGTGCTTTTTTCTCGGGTGGAAATAAAGTTAAACTCTCAGAATTAAAAAAAGATACAAATTTTGGTTTTAAAATAAAAGATATTCCGGTAAAAGTTAGGCGACTCTCAAAAGAATTAGGTTATTTTAAATTTAGTCCTGCTTCTGCACTCACAATCGCTTTTATTATTACAACTGGGTTAATTGCATTGAGTATTTTCTTTTTTTCCTATATTCAAGCAGATGTATTTTCCTGGCTTATTCTTGTTGTTAGTTGGTTTGGGATAACAGTATTGGCTTTTTTAATGCCAAAAAGAACCTTACTTGGACTAAAAACAAATGAATACCTTTGTGGTCTAAAAATTTTCATAAACTATGCTGAGAAAGACAGAATAAGATTTATAAACGCCCCTAAAATGACACCTTCAAAATTTGAAGAACTACTTCCATATGCGATTATATTTGGACTTGAAAAAGAGTGGGCAAAACAATTCGAAGGAATATATAAAAAACCATCATGGTACAACGGTAACTTTTCTGCCGGATTTACGGTTGGGGCACTTAGTAACGATTTGAGTGGATTTTCAAGTGTTACCTCTAGTTCGGTTAGTGCATCTACCGGTAGCAGTGGTGCTGGTGGCGGAGGCGGTGGAAGTTGGTAGAGCAAGCTATTAAAAAAACCCTTAAGATGGTAAAATTAGTGTAGTTTTCTTGGGGGATTTATGAAAAGACTTTTTTTGAAAAAAGTCAAAACAGATAGTTTTAATAATTCTTCGGGCAGAAAAGGTTTCGACCCTTTTTCTAGAATCCATAATTTTTATTTAGAAAAATTTAAGTTCTACCGTTCTTGGCATTCCCAACCTAACTCTAAAAAGATTCATCAAGTTACCTTGAGTATCTTTGCTCTATTTGCACTTCTCTCCGCTCTCTATATTATGCCTTTCTCACCGTTTAGAGCGAAAGCGGCCTCTAATTATTATGTTGATGCTTCATCGAGTTGCTCAAGTGGGTGTGGCAGTATTAGCAGCCCCCATAAAACAATCCAAGCAGCAATTTCGGCCGCTGCGGCCGGTGACTATATCTATGTTAAGACAGGGACGTATAATGAGCGGGTAACGGTATCTAAGACTGTCACCGTTAAGGGCACATCTAATCTTTCTGATCCTAACAATTCGGGCGATACCGGACGCCCCATAATTGCAAGGGGTATACATTTTACCGCAGCGAGTGCAACAGTAAAGCAAGTTGAGATTACCCCCGGTGGACAATCTGCTGATTATACTGCCGAGGGTAGTCCTTCTGGCTGGGCCTCTGCACTATGGACATACACAGATACTACCCTAGAAGATGTATACGTCCACGATCTTACATATACCTGGACATCGGGAAATATGTATGTCGCAGACGGGGGGTCGGGGGTAAAGATAAAAAATAGTACTTTTTCAAACGTGCATGTTACCGATAATAAGTGGCGACTTTTTGATACGGGAGGGAACTGGATAGTGGAAGGTAACACTTTCCAAGAACCCGATCAATCTCATGCACGCCGTTGTAGTAAATTATTTGGTGTTCACTCCGGGGACAGTTTTATCGGTAATTATTTTCGCGGTCCGCAATGCGGAAATACTCTACATGCTGGTGGTCCCTCAGGAGCAGTTAATGACGTTACCATAAAGGGGAACACCTTTTATCAAGGTGGTCGCTATAGCGGGGTGTCTTCCGATGAACATGTTGGACACCTCCAAACCTATGGAACGATAAATAATTGGGTGATAGAGGGTAATATTTTTACCTCGGTCGGAACCTTGGAACAAGTGGACACTAATGGTAACGGTGAATTCACGGTAAACTATGGCGGAGGTAATGTGGATACGTGGGATCCGGGCTTTGCCTGTATCGCTCTTCAGGAAGCGGGCCAGGCACATGTGGAATGGAACAATCTTTCTGTCCGCAATAACATTATATTAGGTGGCGGCCGGGGAGACGATCCCTCAAGCTTTATGTCAGCTTGGTTTATGCAACCATGGAATAACAATACTGGCTTTCGACTGAATGGTTTAAATCTGTATAATAATACTTTTTTAGGGCTGAACCATGTAACCAATAGTTACAAACTCAAAGCATTGGATTTTCATTTTTATAACGGGGCTAATGTTACGAACAGTGTTGTTGGGGTAAAAAACTATAATAATATTTACGTTAAAGCACAATCGCCGGGAAACAGCAGCCCATATATTAACAGTGATTATAATCTATATGATTCTGGCTATCATTCCACGATACCGTCTGGCGAAAGTCACTCTAAATTAGGGGCACCATTATTCGTCAATCAGTCGGTAACATTGGCAAACAGATACGGAATTGATGCAGACTTCCGTTCCCAGTCCTCCTCTTCCGCTATTAACGCTGGCATCTCTGATACCAATACTCCTACAACCGATAAAGACGGCAACCCTCGTGTTGGTGCTCCTGACATCGGTGCCTATGAATATCAGATTGATCCTAATGGTATCTATGTTTCCAAAACCGGGAACGATACTACCGGTGATGGAACAGAATTAAAACCTTATTTTACAATTACTAAAGCCATATCTGTAGTTTCGGCCGGAAAAACTATTTATATAAAGTCAGGTACATATAATGAGGCTATTACAGTTTCAGCTAGCGGCAATAGCACGAATTTGATCACTCTTGATAATTATGGAACAGATAGTGTCAGATTAAATGGTGGTCTACGATTAAGTGGCTCTTACATTACAGTGAAAGATATCGAGGTCAGTAACGGTAATATTCCGTCAGGAAATAGTTATTTTATTGATTTTTTGGGTAGCCATAATACCTTTGATAACCTAAATATTCACGACATACCCAGTTCAATATTCTTTAGTCAGGCTGGTCAATATAATACGGTTCAGAATTCCAGTCTAATTAGAGGTGGTAATGACTCCTTAAATATTGAGGCAGACAATACAACTATTAAGAATAATACTATAAATCAGGCAGGTTTTACCGGAAATTGGTCGACCGACTTAAGAATTCCTGTCACTATTGGTCGGAATGCCGGAACAATCAGCGGCGTATTGATTGAGGGTAATGAGCTAGAGGGTCCCTTTCCAGGTGGGGCAAATGGGATACACATACCGGTTGATGCTCAAAATATAACGATCAGGAATAATAAGGTGTATAAAATTGCCTTCCCAAGCAACACCGGAATTGACTTTCATACTCAAACCATCGGTTTTTACGCTACTAGTACGAATATTACCATCGAGGGCAATGTATTAGGAAGCGAGGAAGTCCCATCAGGCTATACTCTTGGCTTTACTCATATCTATGCGGGTGAATCCGGGAAACAGCTTACTAATTTTGTAGTAAGAAACAACGTTATATTGTCTACTGGGGGAGATTATTGGTTCCACACCGATCCAAGGGTGACATCTCAAAACGGGTTATATGTTTATAACAATGTAATCAAGGGCGGCGGTTTTAGGGACTGGGATACCGGAGCGACAAATTTCTTTTGTAAAAATAATATCTTGATTGGTGGGGCAGAGGTTTCCGGGTCTATGGATTATAATATGTACGTAGGGTCAGAACCCATAACAGGCGAAGGGGGACATTCTTTCCGAACCGATTTACTACTTTCACAAATATTTATGAATCCGGATTTTGGTTCTGCGACAAAATATGGAGTGAATGCTAATTTAAATCTTAAAAGTGGTTCGCCCGCCATTAACGCCGGTATCCTTGACGGAAATACCCCCACCACCGACGCCGCTGGCAACCCCAGAGTCGGTGCACCAGACATCGGTGCCTATGAATACGGTTCCTCTGGTGGTACCTGCACTATCGGTAATGGTGATGTAAACGGAGATACTCATGTAAATATCTCTGATGCTGCTATCCTTATGGCCAAATGGAATCAAAATGTCACCTCAGATCCCGCTGATGTTAACTGTAGCGGTAAAGTAGATATCTCTGATGCTGCAATACTAATGAGCAGATGGGGAACATAGATAATAAATTTTAAATTTTAAGTTCTAAATTTTAAATCAATTATCAATTTACAATTTTTAAATAATTCTAAATCATTAATAACTAATGACTAATAAATATTAACTAAACTAAATGTTAAACAAAATCAGACAACAACTTAATAAAATCCATAATTTCT
>Ga0172371_10000890_pt1 | contig 47203 bp, 21 predicted proteins | sample Lak12m_FD_114543 | JGI IMG/M metagenome (GOLD analysis project Ga0172371, IMG submission 114543) | Freshwater microbial communities from Kabuno Bay, South-Kivu, Congo - kab_022012_12m | ecosystem: Environmental > Aquatic > Freshwater > Lake | place: Democratic Republic of the Congo: South-Kivu... | reverse complement strand
GCCGCCGTGGCCGCCGAATCGGACGGAGGGAAAGACGCCGAACTCCGCGCCGCCGCTAGGGTCGGTGGGTGCGCTCGGCACGACGATCACGCCGCCGAACGTGTCGGGCTCGCCGCTGTCGTAGAACCACGCCCCCACGGCGATGTTGGTCACCGCCGGCAGGGTCACGGAGGCAAAGTCCATGAAACCGCTGCTGAGGCTCTTCTTTCCTCCGGGCGTATGATTCTGCGCGTCGCTTACGCCCAGCGCGCGGTACGAGGTGTACTTCCTCCACACGCCATCCGCCTCTTGTTGATCCGCGTATTCCATCGGGTCGGAATGCGGCAACGTGAGCACTTTGCGTTGGGGCGCCTTGAGGGTCAGCTTCACGGTATCGATCGAGAACGGCCGGGAGCTCATCCGGAGCGTGCCGCCCGCCGCCGCAAAAGGCTTCCCTTCTTCTTCCATGAGATTCGTTGCTTCAGCCGAGGCGATGGGCTTGAAGAACTTGAAATTGGCCGTGGACGCCTTCCCTTCCATGTCGAAGCAGCGGACGACGATCGAGCCGTCGTCTTCGCACTTCTTGATCGTGCTCACCACCACGTTGGACGGCTCCACGGAAGCGAAACTGCACTCCTCCGGCAAGATGCCGTAGGTGTGCTCCCGGATCGACGACGTGCGTTTCTCGGGCGGGTCTTGAGACACGTAGTGGTCGATCCTCGCGTCGGCGGCCTCCAGGTCCCTGGCCACGACCACCGTCAGGGGATTGTTGAATTCCCAGCCGAATCGCCAGTTGTCCTTCCAGGTTCCGGGGTGCGTCGTCAGAGCGAAGTCGAAGCGGTGATGGCCCGGCTGGGTCCACCACGGATGGTCCTTCTGACCGGGGTGTTCCAGATCCACAAGGGTACACAACAGGACCGGCTGAATCAGCGGACCGGCCCACGGGTTGGTCGTGATATCCCGCAGATCGTGGAGGCACGTGTCGCCTACGGCCAGCGTCGCGCCGTGGCGGCCGTCGGATACGTCGATCCAGTTCTGTATCTCCCGCGGCATGGTGCTGCCCAGCTCGTTCTTGCCCACCTCGACCACCCCGAACGGCACGTCGTAACTGATTTGCGATCCGGCGGCCGCCTTGATGGGAAAGGCCAACCGCAACTCCCGCTTTCTTATGCCCGCCCAATTCAGCTCCGTAGCGAAATCGATCCTCTTGATCTGGTGATACAGCGCGATCTCCTGGCGGACCTTGACTTGCGGCGAGGCTCCCTCCATGGCCACGACGGTCTTGACGTCGCCGCTGTCGATGAGCGTGATCTTCATCGGTCCGCTCAATCGGCCGAGGTTCTCCAGCGTCTCGGTGCGCCGGTTGTCGGGATAGAACGTATACTCGAAGTACGGCACGGGGACGGTGCCCACACCGAGCATGAAGATCTCGTTGGCCAGGAACTTGCCCGTGTCGAACGCCTCGGCGCCGGTCTCCTTGTCGATCAGGCTGCGGATGCCCCGTTCTCCCAGGTCCAGGCGATAGAAGCGGTTCTCGAGGACGCTGCCTCGCAAGACGCCGCCGCCAGCGGCGCTTCGAGACGTCGACCCGGTCGAAAGATAGTACGTCTTGTATCCGATCGCCGGAACGTCCTGCGCCAGGAAACAAAGGGTCGCCTCGCACGGCGAGCCGTCCTCAAAACGGCTCTCCACGCGGACCTGGCAAGGCTCCGCCTGTCCCCGCGCATCCACAACGCCGATGCTCCCGGGCTTCGCCTCACCGCGGCAGAACCGAATCGCGCGGGAAACCGGCCCGCTTCTGTTCCAGGAGAGCGGATTGAAGACGATCAGCGCCGTGCCGGCTTGTTTCTTCCGCTGCACGCGCCTGGCAATGTACTCTAGCGACGACTCGTACACCTCCTTGCCCACCTCGTATGCGGTGTGCAACTGCTCGGAGAACACGCGGATCGTCTCGAACGTCTTCTCGCCGCACCAGCCGTGGTCCGGGTAGATCAGTCCCTCCCAGCCGCGGTTGAGCCGCTCTTGAGGATACGGGCGATCCTCCGCGTCCAACAGGCTGGCGATCAGGGCGAACCTTTCGGCGTTGACCAGGTCCTGATAGCCTCGCCGTGCCTCGGCTACCATGCGATGGTGTGAAGGCTGGTGGTGGTAGCCCCACGGGTTCGGCCAGTCCCGGGTGTACTTCTGAAGCAGCGGCCTCGAGGACTCGATGCTCGACAGGAACGTCTGCGCCGTAGCCAGCTTCATCCGCGGCGGCGAGACTCCGTATTTCCGCTTCAGCGCCTCCATGTTCTTGTTGAAGTCTCGCACGGTCTGACACAGCTCGATGCCAGGGCACGAGTAGTCGCTCATGGTCACGCTGCCGAAATTGGCGATCCGGTGCGATTGGAAATACGGCCTCTGGCTTTCCAGCAAATCGAACACGTATTTCGCCGTATCGGCCGGCGTGGCCGTGCTGGCCGCTCCCCGGCCCGGGATCAGGCCCCAGCCGGAGCCGTAAAGGTACGTATCGAACATCACGTTCGATCCGTCGGGGCTCTCCCATACGAAGATGCCCGACGCGGGGAAGCGGCCGATCATCAGGTACTTGATCCCCGCCTTGGCGAACACCTGGGGACTCTGCAAAGTCCGCTGCGGGACGTCGGTGTCCCAGACGATCCGCGTGTCGCAGCCGTCGCCCAAGGTTCTCTTGAGCCATTTCCGGCCGAAATACATCTGCCGCGCCAGGGCTTCACCGCCATACATGGCCTCGTAGAACTGGGTATACCGGCCGCCGAAACTCAGCCGGCCTTCCCGGACCCGCTGCTTCACTTCCCTCGTCCTCTCCGGACACCGCTGAAGATACTCCTTGAGATAGAGCGTGGTTTCCACGTCCAAGGCGAAGCCGTCGTCGATCTTCATCAGGTCCAGCGCGGGGCTGATGAGATTCTCGGCGCGGAAGTCGGCGGTGCCCTTCGGGTCGTCGAGGTAAGCGATATCGTTGTGCGAGGAACCGATGAGGTAAAACGTGCTTCCATCGAAATGCCCTCCCTTGTACGACCTAGCCATTTGGTCGAGCGGGTCGAGCTGCTTCGCTCCGGCGGGTGCTTGCCGGCCATCCCCGACCTGGTCGGCCGACTCACCGCCGGAAGCCGTTGGGAGCCCCGCCATGCCGGCGATCCAAGAATGCACCAGGATCATCCCCACGGTCAGAATCCATCCCGGCGCGCGCGCAAGGCCGTGGCCGCTAAGGGTCCCGCGACGGCAAACGAACACCACCGCATCGCTCTCTGAGGAGGAGACCGAGCGATCCCGGGTTGCACTTCGACTAGCCATAAAACCATCCTTTCATCGAGTTCGCTTGCCGATTGGGTTTGCTCTTTCGGAGGCTGTTTTCCGAGTGCGCCGACTCCCACGTCGATGAATTGTCCGCCCACGGCCTGGTGGCAATCGTTCCCGGTCCTTTGTGTTTTCTTCGTCTACGGACGTTGGTCTCCCCCCTTCCCCTCAGCCGGGGTTTTGGGGAAGGACAGGAGGTCTTGCGGGACATGGCGGCCTCGACGGAGAGCTTTTGCTCGCATCTGTTCGAGGATACCATAAGTGCAAGCGGTAAAGAAGATTGCGGCCGAGCAAGTTGGGCCAAAGAATCGGTGGACGAGTACACGGCTTGGGCAGGCATACTATCGTGATGGTTCCTGCCATCTCAGAATCAATGGAGGAAGGATGAAAGTCATCGGTCTTCGACGATATTTTGTGGTGCCAACCCTAACCCTGGCTACGACGGGTTTGATCGTGGTTGTCGGCTGGTCAACATGGTGGCCGGTGCCAGTCCAGGCCGAGGTGACCACCGAGGCATTTGCCCGGGAGGTGGAGCGCGTACTCCCTGAGGAGAAACTCTACGACTATCACAAGCGACTGTCGAAGTGCCCGGTGCACATTGCGAGACGGGATCCCGAAGTCCGCAAACAGGCCGGCGAGCTGGCGTTGCCCGAGAAGGGTTGGAAGCTCGTCTGGAACCGGCGCAGCTCGCCGGCTCTCCAAAACACGGTTCAGGACTTCCAGGACTACCTGGACAAGTCGATGCGGGTCCGGGTGGAGATAGAAGGCCGGGATTCGCTGGAGAACTGGCGAACCTTGGGCAAGAGCATCGTGGTCGGCACGCGCGGCCATCTGTCCGGATGCGGGACGGCACTGAAGGGTCCCAAGGACTATGAGATCGTAGCGACTCCGGAGCGGCTGACGGTGTGCGGCTACGATGAACGGGGGGCGATGTATGGACTCTACAATCTGGAAGCCCGGATGAATCTGCGCGAAGCGCCCTTTCTGCCCGCGGATCTGAAGACGGTGCGGCACAGTCTCTACGATACTCGCATGGTCATGTCCTGGATGGGCTGGATGGAGTGGCCGGACCGGTTGCTCTCGCATCTGGCCCACGACGGTTTTGACGGCATCTTTGCCTCGGCTTACGCCAACCCGAACGGGGACCGCACCACCGCCGAGTCTTCGACCGATTTCTACGCCCGCCTGCTTCTCCGGATCCGCCGGCAGGACCCGGCCCAGGTGCGGGACCTGATCAACCGGGCCTCCCGCTTCGGGATCAAGGTGTACACGCCGATCATTTATCAGTACCTGGGGACGCCGGAAAGCGAAGCGGGGTTGCGCCGGTTGGTCCGCGACATTGTGAAAGGGTTTCCCGACATCCAAGGTTACGTTCTCCTGACGGAAGGCTTCTGGTACAAGCAGTGGGGAGGCGGCCATGGCGCGAGCAAGGATTACATACGGGACTGGGCTCGGAACTGGACCCGGGCAGTGGGGATCGTGGCCGAGGAATGCCACCGGGTGAATCCCGTTATCGAGATTCTTCCCTGGGAATACAACATCGACTTCCGGCCGCAGAACGTCGATACGAAGCGTTACTTCATCCAGCAGCTTCCTGCCGACACGATACCGCTGTTGACTTGGGAAAACGGGAAGAGCTTCGAGATCGACGGCCTGCGGGGGCACCTGCGCGATTACTCGTTGAACCAGATCGGACCGGCGGAAGTCACCCACGCTCAGATCGGGGAGGCCCGCCGCCGGGGAATGAGGGTCTATTCCAACGCCGACACCTTCCTTTGTGGCGGACAGCTCCAGACCGTCCCCTATCATCCCTTTCCATACCAATGGTTCGACCGGTACAAGGCCTTGGAAAAGGAAAACGTGAACGGCACTCTGGAGAGCTGGAGCAGCGGGTACACCCCGAATTTCATGGCCGAGCTGCGGGCCTGGTATTGCTGGAGCGATGCGCCTCCTCTTGACGAACTGCTCGGCGCGATGGCCGCCCGCAATTTTGGAGCCGGGGGGAAGGAAATGGTCCTAAGAGCCTGGGATCTCTTCAGCCAGGCGATTCGTCTCGTTCCGGACACCGGCCCTACCATGGGAACCAGCAGCGCCATCGGGAATCCTCTGTTCTTTCAGGAGCCCCCCGCCCGCACGACCACGTTCAAGCACTCCTGGACGGATGAAGCGGAGTGGATGGGATACTTGGGTGGAGAGATCAACCCCTACTGGCCGTTCACCGTCTCCCGCCTGGTCTTTTACCCCGACTTCACGAATCGGACGAACAAAGCCGAACAGTACGCCCGAGGTGTTTCTGGAATCGAGGCGGGTGAGGCAAAGCGAATACTGCCGGTCTTTCTGAAGTACCTCCGGCTGGCAGCCGACCGGCTGGACGATGGATTGAAGCTCTACCGGGCAGCGGCCCTCCGCAGCCCGGCCTCCAAACGAGCGAGCGCGCTGCGGGAAGTCATCGTAGCTGAGCAGATTCAGCGGATGCTGCTGAGCAACCATGCCATCCTTGAGTTCGAAGATTTCCGCCTGCAACTGGCTGCAGAGCGGGACGGTCAGAAAGCCAGCGCGATACTCGATCGGATGGAAAGCATCTTGCGCAAGGAAATCGCTCGCACGGAGCTTTCCTTGCTTGCCGCCACGCGGGACTCGCGTCTGGGCTTCCAGTGCGAGTGCGACTACGTCTACACGCCTTACTCTTTACGGGAGAAGCTGGGGAACCTGCGTGAAACGCTGGAAAAGCAGTTGGCGGACCGCCGCAAGAAGACAATCGCCTCGCACGATTAGTTCGACCGCGTATCGGGCCGGAGATCGAATCCAGAAAACGTATCACGTGATAGCATAGGGGAAATCAAGAATGGAACGACGTAAATTCCTGCAGTGCGCTCATCTCTGTGGCGCCGGGCTGTTGGGTCTTGGTTGTGCAGCATCGGCGCAAGAACGTCCTTGCGAGAATGCCGGCTCGAAACCGCAGGCGTCGTTGACCCTCCGGCCTTATCAACTTTTGTGTGCGGTTTGCTCGCTAGGCGAAGAGGGCAAAGCCCCAGCGAAACAGTACGAGAAGGGCAAGCAAATCCGCGAGGCGGTGCGGAAGAACCCGGACATCCCCATCACTCTGGCCTGCCATGCGGGGGCTCTATACGCCTACCAGGAATCGGGCACCAAAGAGGACACTCCGGAGAGTGACGAGTTCAACAGAAAACGCGATCTGGACGTTCTCCAGATCCTTGGCCTGGCTCCCGGCTGCACGCTGCCTGCGCGAGCGATTTTCTCGACCTTGCTCAAGGGGGTCTCCACGGTGTCGGGCATCTGCGGCTACAACACGGTGACTGGGGAGGCATGGAAAGGCTGCCCACTGGCAGCCAGCGGCAACTACGAAAGGGGCTATGAGAAGGCAATCAAGGAGACGTCGTACAGCCCTCTGTCGGAGGCCTTAGTAACGCCAAGAGCAGAAGAGGAAATGGCGCAAGAGAAGAAGAAGTCGCTCCAAGCACTCCATTCAGCCAGCGTAGTGACCGTTAGACCGCACATTCTTGTCTGTGCGGTGTGCCAGTACGGAGACGGGCTGCGGCCGCCCTACAAAGAGGACAATCTCCCCGAACTGCTCGACCTGATTCTGAGCCGGAACCCCGATATTTCCATCAGAATGGCGCGCGGGGCCGATTGGATGGTATGCGCCCCTTGCCCGGGACGCATTCCCAAACTCAACGCCTGCTCACACGTCTTGGGTTCAGGTGAATTGGATAGCCAGAAGCGGGACTTGGACTTGCTTCAGAAGCTCGGTTTGAGATTTGGAAGCACGATGAAGGCTCGGGAACTCTATCGGCTGATCTTCGAGCGGATCACCACCACCCATGGTATTCCCGACATTTGTCTCAAGTACAACACCATGCCGTCGGTATGGTGGGACGAGTGCGCCGGACACGTGTATCAAGCCAACCCGAAAGCGAAATACGAAAAGGGCAAGAGAGAGTTGATGGAGAAGCTCAAGCTCGTTGCTCGCGTTCCCGGGTGACGGGGTGTCGCCACGGAAACGCGGAGGAGAAAGAGAAACAAGGATAGAGAGAACCGTCGGGTTTCAAAACGTTGTCCCCTGAGGTGGACCGGGGCAGGGGGGACGGAGAACTGGCCACGGAGCGCGAGCCGTAGCGTCGCGATTCGCGGCAACCGAGAGCTTGCCAGGCGATCCTCGTCGCGCCACAATGGCTGACGGCCGAAGACCTCGATTTCACTCGGGAGCCCATGTCATGCATGCGGTGCTACTGATAGCGACTGCTCTGGGTTGGGCCGGCGACACCGGGGAGCTGCGCGTCCTCGCGCCGCCCCGGGGCTCGGAGACTCCCCACGGGCAAAGGCTGTACGCGTCGTTGAAACGCGAGGCCCGTGCCGCATTGGATCGCCGCGAGAGGCGATACGAGCAGGTGAAAACTCCGGAGGAGGTCCGGCGCTGGCAGGCCGATCGCCGGGCCTTCTTCGTGAGGCAGATCGACGGCCGGGTGCCGGCGTCGGCGCCCCGCGCCGAGAAGGTCGGCACGCTTTGCGGCGACGGTTTCCACGTGGAGAAGCTGATCTACGAGACCCGGCCGCATCATCATGTCACGGCGCTGCTCTACCTGCCCGAGGGCGCCAGGCCACCTCTTCCCGGCGTACTCATCGCTTGTGGGCACAGCGCCAACGGCAAGGCCTACGAGCCCTATCAGCGGATGGGCATCCTGCTGGCCAAGAACGGCATGGCCGCGCTGTGCTACGATCCGATCGGCCAGGGCGAACGCTCCCAGATCCTCGGTCCCGGCGGCAAGCCGCTCTACGACTGCGTGTGCGAGCATACGCTGGTGGGGATCGGCTCGATCCTGCTGGGCATCAACACCGCACACTATCGCGTCTGGGACGGGATTCAAAGCCTTCAGTACCTGCAAAGCCGCGCGGACATCGATCCCCGGCGCATCGGCTGCACCGGCAACTCCGGCGGCGGCACCGAGACCAGCTACCTGATGGCGCTGGATGACCGCATCGCCTGCGCCGCACCCGGTTGTTACTTGACCACGTTCCGCTGCCTGTTGGACTCTTCCGGGCCGCAGGACGCGGAACAGAACCTCGCCGGCCAGATCGCCTTCGGACTGGACGAAGCCGATTACGTGATCATGCGGGCGCCGCGGCCGACGCTGATCTGCGCCGCCACCCGCGATGCCACCTTCGACATCGCCGGCACGTGGGACATTTTCCGCCAGGCCAAGCGGATCTACAGCCGGCTGGGCTACCCCGAGCGCGTCGACCTGGCCGAGCCGGACGAGCCCCACGGATTCACGCGGCCATTGCGAGAAGCCACCGCCCGATGGATGAGCCGTTGGCTCTTGGGCCGCGACGTGCTCATCGTCGAGCCGGCCTTTCCGGCGTTCACCGAGGAACAGGTCCGATGCACGCCGCGCGGTCAGGTCATGTTCCTCCCGGGAGAACAGTCGGTCATGGAGTTCAACCGGCAGCGCGGGGCAAAGCTGGCCCTCCAACGTCAGAAGCTGTGGGCCGAGATGCCTCGGGCCGAGATGCTGGGCCGGGTCCGGGAGCTGATCGGTGTGTGGCCGCTGTCCTCGGTCGGGGCGCCCCGGTCGTGCACGGTGGGGAAGCTGCGTCGCGAAGGCTATTGCATCGCAAAGAAGATCCTTACGCCCGACCCCGAGACGAGCCTGCCGGCCCTGGATTTCCTCCCCGACCGCCGATCGGGCGAAGTGTATCTGTATCTTCACAGCGCGGGAAAGCAGGCCGACGCGGGTCCGGGCGGGCCGATCGAGGCACTGGTGCGACAGGGGCACCAGGTGCTGGCCGTCGACGTGCGGGGCATCGGCGAGATCGAGTGCGAGCATCCACGCGAATGGTATCGCGCCCTGTTTGGCCCCAACGGCCGCGAGTTCTTCCTGGCCTATCTCCTGGGCAAATCGCTGGTGGGTCTGAACACGGAAGATATCTGGGGCTGCGCCCGCTTTCTGGCTGGCGATCGCTCGCGTGCCGCTTTGCCCAAGGTGCGCCTTGTGGCCACCGGCAAGCTGGGCATTGCGGCGTTGCACGCAGCCGCCCTCGAACCGGAGCTGTTTGCCTCGCTCACCCTGCGCGACAAGCTGCCCGGTTGGGCGGATGTGCTGGCCATGCCTGTGCCCAAGGAGCACCTGGTCAACGCGGTCCACGGAGCCCTTGGCACGTATGACCTCCCGGACCTGATCCGCATGCTCCCGCCGGGATTCCTGACTGGTCCGTAACGAATGTCAAACGCCCACGTCTTTGCCCCTCGGGTGACGTTCTCTCCGCCCGGCCGGTCCGTTAAAATGGTCGGGCAGGGGAATCCCACACGTTCACCGTTTCTCGGGAGCCACAACATGATTCGATCGATCTGGACGACACTGCTCGCGGTGGCATCGGCCTCGTCGCTCTCCGCCGGAGAGCGGTCGGTCTGGGTGAACGTGATGGACTTCGGCGCGACGGGATCGAAGTTCGAGACGACGGCCGTCGCAGCCGCCGGCTCCAAGCAGGTGACCGTGGCCAAGGTCGGCGATTTCCAGGTGGGCCAAGGGGTGATGGTTTCCCGCTGCAACGTGCGTTACACCCACGGCAGCTTGTGGGGACCCAAGAAGGACTATGCCCGCTCGGAACCGCTCAAGGACGCCGTTCAGATGCGCGGTTACGACGGCACGGCCGGGAGCTGGGTCGTTTATGTGCTGGACGTCGGGCCGGGCAAGCGGGCGTTCCGCTGGACCGACGACCTGGGGCGGACCTGGCATCCCGACACGTCCATCACCGGCCAATGGCAGACGCTCGGCGGCAACACGGAGGTGCGGTTCGGCCAGCGCGATTGGGAGTCGGGCTACGTGGTGGTCATCTCCGCGCGCGACCAGCTCATGACCACGATCGAGAAAATCGAGGGGAACGTGCTGACGTTGAAGGACGCCGCCAACCGCAGCGTCAAGGACGCGGTGGTCCGGCACTGCGACGACGCGGCAATCCAGGCCGCCGTGGACCGCGCAGTGAAGGAAAAGCGAAACGTCTACTTCCCCATCGGTCATTACCGCCTGGCCCACGGCATCGCCGTGCAGGACGCCGCCGCGGTCACGCTGGAAGGCCAAAGCGCGGTGGATACCCTCCTGGACATCAGCGACGGCGAGGGCTCCTGCTTCGCCCTCCGCGGGGGCGACGAGGTCACCCTGCGCAACTTCCGCCTGGTGGGCCACATGGGGTTCGACCGGCGCGATCAGGCCGGGGCGATGAGCACCCGCGGCGCCGGTGGCGTGTGGGGGTTCTACTTCAAACTGTGCAACGCGCTGAACGTCAGCGGCACGGAGCGCGTACTCGTGGAGAACTGCCACGCCAGCCGCATGTCGTGCGAATGCTTCTATTCGGCGGGGCCGGGACGGTGGAAAGGGTCCGAGCCGAAGAAGTACACCAAGGCCCTCACCTTCCTCCGCTGCTCCGTGACCGACGCCGCCCGAAACGCCTTCAACAACAACGACTTTGCCGAGAACACCAGCGTGCTGTATTGCCGCATCGTGGACGTGGGCGGGTGCTCCTGGGAAGGGGCCTCCCGGTTCGTCCGCTTCATCGGCAACTACGTGCGCAACGGTGGTACCGTCGCCATGGGCAACATCGGCAGCCGGGAGGCATCCCTGGAAGAGCTCGGCTCCGGCCAGCACATCATCGCCGACAACGTGTTCGAGAGCTGCGTGCCCTACGGCGGCTGTGCGGTGCGCGCGGCCGTGGGCGCGACGCAGGTCATCATCCGCAACAACCTGTTCGTGAACTTCGCCTCCTCGGCCGTGGAAGTCCTGGGCACCGCGGACGAACGGCACCTGCCCGCCGGCATCTCGACGATCACTGGCAACATTTTCGACATGACTAATGTAGGCGGGAAGCAAGTTCACCCGCGGGCAGCCGTCAAGGTCAGCGCCACCGCCACCATCGTGGCCGACAACCAGATCTACGTCCGCGGCGGGCCCGACCCGCTTGTCCGCGGCATCGTGGTTGGCGAGCCCGCCGTGAACGTCAACGTGCATGACAACCTGATCCGCCATTGCGGCGCCGGCTTGCTCACGGAACGCGTGGGGGCCGTCGTCGGCGAGGTGATCGACGGCGTCACGTTCCGCTGCAGGCCGGGCGGGACGCTCATGGAGCGTCGCCAATCGCACCGTTATCGCGGCTGGAATCTGGCCTGGCTGACGGGAACCCATCCCAAGAGCCTCTCCGTCATCGAAGGCTTCGACCCCGAGACCTTCCGCTTCACGCTCCACAAGGCGCACGACATGAAGCCCGGCGACCGGTTCGAGGTCTTTCCGCCTGCGGCCAACTGGAACATCCACGACAACACGATCGCCGGCTGCCTCAGGCCCGTGGTGCTCGATTCGTACGGCAGCGAGACCTCGTTGTTTCACGGCAACCTGATCGTGCGCGGGGAAGCGACGGGCGTGAAAACGGCCGTCGAGGTCCGTGGCCGTTTCAACCTGACGGACAACCATTTCAGCGGCTTCGACGAGAAAGGCTGTCCAGCCCTGACCCACTACGCCGACCCCTACGGCCGGGTATCGAAAAACGTCTATCGGGACAACGACTTTGACCGCTGCACGGAGCCCATCTCCGCTGGCCAGGCCGAGCGGTGATGAGGGTGCTCGTCCGTCCGTTTCCCGGGGCAGTTTGCGGCGCCGGGCAACCGGACGCGGATTTGAGGGGGAGCATACTTTTGAGGAGAATGCCATGCAACTGCACGTCGACGCACACCTGTGGTGCCTGGGGACCTATGCCGAGCGGTACGTGCCCGGCGGCTACTTCGACCCGATGACCGTGGAGGAACAACTCCAGCGCATGTCGGAGATCGCAGGGCTGGAGGGCCTGTTCGTGTTCTATCCCACCGCTCCGCTCCCGGCTGACCCCGAGCAATTGCTCAAGAAGCTCGGCGATCACCATCTCCGCGTCTCCAACCTCTGCCCGGAGGTGTGGAGCGATCGGCGGTGGAAGCTCGGCGCGCTGAGCACGACCGATGCGGCCGTTCGCCGCGAGGCCCTGAGGATCATCAAAGACGGCATCGATTTCGGCAAGGCCATCGGCGCCGACAGCATCCTCGTCTGGCCGGCCCACGACGGTTTCGACTATCCGTTCCAGACCGATTATCGCGACGCTTGGAAACATCTCGTGGAGAGCCTCCAGGAGATCGGAGAGCACGACCGCGGGATGAAGATCGCCGTCGAGTACAAATCCAAAGACCCGCGGCAGCGGCAATATGTCAGCAACGTCGGCAAGCTCATGATGCTTCTGAACGACGTGGGCCTGGAGAACGTCGGCGGGGTGATCGACGTCGGCCACGCCCTGATGGCCCAGGAAAGTCTCGCAGAATCGCTGGTCATCCTCGATGGCCACAAAAAGCTCTACCAGATCCACCTCAACGAGAACTACAAAGACGCCGACCCGGACATGATCTTCGGCACCCTCAATTTCTGGGAAATCCTGGAGTTCTTCTACTTCCTGAACAAGACCGATTTCGCCGGGTGGTGCTCCATCGACATCATTGTTCCGCGCGACGACCGGGCCAGGTCCTTGCAGGTCGGGGTCAAACTGATCCACAAGTACCAAGCGCTGGCCGCGAAGCTCGGCGCCCAGGCCGCAACCATCGACGCCAATCTCCAAAAGGGCTGCCGCTTCGTCGACAACATCGACTTGATCACCAACATCCTGTTCGGGTGACGCCATGAATTCCCGAGAGCGAGTGCTGGCTGCCTTCCAGCGCAAGGTTCCGGATCGCGTGCCCACGTTCGAGGTCGCTATCGACAGCCAGGTGATCGGCGCGATCCAGCCCGGCGCCAGCCTCCTGGATTTCGCGGAGACCCGGGGCCTTGACGCGGTGGCTGTCAGGCCGGATCAGCGCCGAGCGACAATCGGTGAGAACCTCTTCCAGGACGAGCGGGGGGTCGTCCTGCGAAGAACCACCCAGGACTATCTCGAGCCGGTAAACACCGTGATCGCCACGTCGGACGACTTGCGCCGCTTTGAGTTTCCCGACCCCTACGCACCGGAGCGCCTGAGCAGCCTGAAGGAGGCCGTCGATCGCTTTCGCGGCAGAATACCCGTCATCGCGTTTCTGAGGGACGGCTGGTCGGAAGCCCGCGACCTGCACGGTTTCTCTGAAAGCCTGATCGATCTCTACGATAACCCGGCACTGGTGCGGGGGATCATCGAGAAGGCTGTGGACTATTACTCCGAGCTGGGGAGGCTCTGCGCGAAGCTCGGGGTCGAGATTGCTTTCTCGGGAGACGATATTGCGGGCAACAACGGTCTGTTCATGTCGCCGCAGCACTTTCAAGAGGTCATCTATCCCGCGATGAAGCGGCTATACAGGAACTGGCACGGCGCCGGGCTCTACGTTTTGAAGCATTCCGACGGGGATCTCAGCCAGATTCTCGATCTTCTGGTCGATACGGGCCTGGACTGCCTGCATCCCATCGATCCACTGGCGGGCATGAGCTTGGAGAAAATCAAACGGCAGTACGGCGGCAGAATCTGCATCATGGGCAACGTCAATTGCGCCGGCCATCTCGTTTTCGGAACAAAGGAGCAAGTGGTGGAGGAGGTCAAGGACTGCCTGCGCGTCGCTGCCCCTGGCGGCGGTTACATCTGCTCTTCCAGCAACTCGATCCCCCGGAGCGTGAAGCCCGAGAACTACATCGCCATGATCGAGGCGGTCAAGGAGTCCGGCAGATACGTTTGACTCGCATGCCTCGTGCCGGCGTGCTGGCCCATCGGCGTGGGATACTCGGCGTACATGAACGAAGTCGAAACGGGTGCAGCCGTTCTGCCCGAGCCAGTCCGTCAGCCGCGTCGCTGATTCGACGCTCATGTGCGCGGTACTTAGTCGCGGGTCATCGAGCACCACGCGCTTGGTCATCGCGGACAGCGGTTTCGCGGCGCCGGTGAATTCCACAGGCGCGCTGCCGGGAGCCTCGCCCTCCCAGAATCACGCAAGGTCATTTGGAGAACTTGGCGATGCGAGCCAGCCAGAATGGCAGAAGGGGCAGGCCGTGAGTGCCGTTGGATTAGACCGTCATCTCGAAGAGGCTTGGGTCTCGAAAACAAGAGGAGGCATGCCATGAGGCGGTTGTATCTGTTCGCCGTAGCGTTGTGCCCGCTGGCTGGGATCGCCTTGGCGGACGGGCTGAGCAAGACCCCGACCCAGTATCTCATTTTGCAGCCCAAGGGCCCCATCGTCATTGACGGCAAGCTTGACGAATGGGATATGGCCGACACGCCGATCGTCATCAACCCCGAGGAGACGGCCAACCCGTTGATCAAGAATTTCGTCGATCCGTCAAACCCGATCAAGGGCGCGGCGGACATCAGCGGCCGGGTGGCGCTGGCTTGGGACGAGAAATACTTCTATGTTGCCGGGCAAGTCACCGACGATCACCTTCTCGGCGTCAGGCCCGACAGCCTGGGCAACCAGGGGCCGGCGCCCTGGGGGTGCGACTCGGTGATCCTCGACATGAATTCCTTTCGCCAGCCGATGACGCGCAACAATCCCTATAGCCCCAACGTGACGCTGGGTCTGCGCTACGCGCCCATGGGCCCCAAGCCGCGCGGCTCCCTGCTCTCCGACGCAAGTGTGCTGGACGCCAAGGACCTGTTCTGGAAGGTCACCCGGAATTCCAAGTGGGCGGTCTCCGAGACCCCGAAGGGTTGGAGCGTGGAGGCCGCCATCACGTGGAGCGACCTGGGCTACACCCCGCGCATCGGGGATCGCCTGTTCATCGGTTGCATGCTGGCGGATGTGGATCCCAATCAGCCGCTGAAGCAGGTTGGCTGGGGGTGCAGCGGCAGCGTGAAAGACCATCCGGTATTCCGCCTTTCGGCGCGGACCGACGTGTTGGGACTGATCAGCGTCTCGGCCGATGAGGTAGCGACCGATGCTCCATGGACGATTCGCATGGAGGTGGACGCCCTCAGCGGCACGGTGCGACTGGCCAGGCTTCGGGTGCTCAACGCCGCGGGGAAGGTCGTGCTCGAGCGCGCGGTGGACATGGATACGCCGAAGGGGATGACCGGAGTGGGCCAGCACACCTTCAAACCCGGCGAGATCGACAAACCCGGCCGCTACACCATTGAGGCGGTATTGGCAACAGCCGACGGCCCGGTGACCATCGCCCGCCAAGCGCTGCGCGTGATTGAGCCGGCACCCGAGCCGCCGATGGTGCAAAACCCGGGCGGCGAGATCCATCACATGCGCCCCTCGCGCGTCGCGCACAGCACCTGGGACCTGCACGGGCGCGGGCTGATCAAGCACAACTTCGTCAAGGGAAAAGACGACTATATCCCGTTCATCAAGAAATATGTCGAGCCGGGCTTCATCGCCAATGTCCGCCAACAGATCGACACGCAGAGCCCCTGGGGCTCCGGCTACCTGCTGGAAGCGCTGGCGCTGCACAAGTTGACCGGCAACGAGGAGTACGTGAAGTTGGGGCGCGACCTGATGGACTTCGAGCTGAAGCGCGCCGCCGTCAATTTCTGGAAGATCCTCCCCTATGCCGCCTATCGCTACTACACCTGGAAGCAGGACCCGAACAGCCCGTGGGCGCCGCCGGACGCGGAGAAACGCTACCGGGCCATGTTCTATCCCATCGCCGCCAAACCGGGCAACGGCTACTTCGCGGAATCCGGCACGCACAACCGGATCTGGGCGAGCTACTGCATCTTGAAGGCCGCCCGACGGTTCGCCGAGCAGGACGGCAAGCCCATCGATCCGCGTGTCATCGCCTACACCGATTTCCACCAGAAACTGCTGGAGGACATGGGCGATGATGACGACGCCTCCTCCGGCTACAACTGGGGATGGTTGGATTTCGCGCTGTCGATCTATTACAACCAGGGGGACCTGAGCCCCATGCTCAAGAACCCCGGTTATGCCAAGGTCGTCACCCGCTACGCGGAGACCATTTCGCCCAGCGGGGCCATGCCCACGTTCGGCGCGGACAGCGGGTGGCCGTCCGCCGGCAAGAGCATGTGGACCTTCGAGCTGATGGCGGCCCTCACCCGCGACGGGCGCTACCGTTGGGCCGCCCATCGCGTGGCGGAATACCTGTATAACTATCTCTATAACGACGCCACCCAGTACCACTTGCCTGCCGACAATATGAAGAGCCTCTTCGCCTTGGCGTACCTCTTCGCCGACGACGGCATCGCGCCGCGGCCGCCCGCCGGCAACAGCCGGCTCACCTGGCGGCATCCCATGATCACGACGCCGCCGGAGTTGAAGAAGGAGCATCCGGGAATGGCGGATATCATGATGATCCCGCAGGGATGGATCCCGGACAAGCTGATCCTCTCCAGCGGCAACGACCCGCGGGGCATCTGGGGCCTGGTGGAGCTGCTCCCCTTCGGCGGCCACGGCGGCTCGCTCCCCGGCAACCTGATCGCCCTCGTGCAGCACGACAGCGTGCTGCTCGCCGGGCAGGGCTACTACGAGCAGTCACAACCCTATCAGAACATCCTGTGGATCGAGGACCTGGACGGGCTGGCGGCCAACCCGCAGCCGGTGACCACCGAAGTGCCCATCCTGGCGGATGACGCGGCCTTCACCTTCGCCCGCGTCAAGAGCATCGCCTACCAGCAACTGCCGGTCACCTATACCCGCGATATCCTCTTTGACAAGACCGGATTCATGGTGGTCAAGGACCGGGCGAAGTTCGATTCCGCCGTCAGGGTGCGTCTGGGTCCCTGCTATCAGACCCGCGACATCGGCCCGCAGTGCGGCGAGAACTGGTTCAATACGTACTATGAGGAGATGTATGTGACGGGTCTGGGCCTGGGCCGTGGGGTGCAGTCGTTTATGACCCCGCCGTGGGACCTGCTGCTCTACTTCTCGCCGCGAAGGGGGCTCAAGCACACGGTGGCCGACAGTTACGCGGAGAACCCCTACCGCCAGTCGCCTATCCGCATGCGCCAGGCGCGGGCGGGGATCACCGTGCCCGGGCAGGAGATCACCTTCACCTCGGTGCTGCTGCCGCACGCGCCGATGCTCGCGCCGCAGAACCTGTTGCAGCCGCCGCCCGAGGAAAACGATGCCCCGCACATCGAGGTGGCGCAGGACGACGAGACGCTGACAGTGCTGAAGGTAGTGACCGAGTCCGACCCGAACAACCGCATCCGCAGCGTACACTGGGTAATGTTCAACAACACCGGCGGCTTGGCGAAGGCCGGTCCGCTCCAGAGCGATGCCCTGGTCGCCGTGGTGCGGGCCGCCGCCGACGGCAAGTCCGTCCAGGACCGCGCCATGACCGGCGGCACGGTGCTGCGATTTCTCGGCAACGACGAAACGGCGGCCGCGCGCAAGACCAATCTTGCCCCGCCGGTGCTGCCGGAGTATCTCAACAAGTGATTTCGACGTGGAGTGAGGAGGTTTCCGATGCGTATCCTGCTGCTGGTACTCCTTGCCGTGGCTGCTCCCGGCAGGGCGGTGGCGGCGCTGCCGCTCCCGGGGTCGCCCGAACGGCTCACCGACTGGCGCTGGTTGGCGCGGTCGCCGGAGGGGCGGCGGACCGCGCTGTCAGGGAAGGACAAGCTGGAAGCCTGTGCGGGGAAGTTCCTGCTGCTGGAGGTGGTCGGCCCGGGCGTGGTCGACCATCTGATCGTGCGCGATCCGGAACTGTGGATGCTCATCACCGTCGAGGACCGCCCGCTCTGGCAGGGCAAGGTGGGCACGCTGGCCAACCCACCGGCCCATGGCATGCCCCTCTTCCCGCAGCCGGTCTTCATCGCCGGAGGGTCCTTTTACCATCTGCTGGCGCCGATCGGCTGTAGGTCCTCGTTGCGCATCCTAATCGATAAGGCGGATCCCTGGCGCTATCTCAGTTACCGGACCTTCCGCGACGCGGCGGCGATCTTCCCGGCCGCCGCGGACCCCAACGGCAGCTACGCGAAAGGGTTGCAGGCGGCAGCCGCGGCGTGGCAGGCACGGGCCGACGTGTTCCATGCGAAGGCCGGCGCGAGCGAGCGTGTGGAGACTGCCAATGTCAAGGTCGAGGTGGGAGGGCGCGTCACCGCACTAGAGTTATCCGGGAGCGGAGAGATCACCCACCTGGAGTTCCACCTCATTCCCGCCCTCATCGGCACGATGCGCAATCTGGTCGTCGAATTCTATTACGACGGCGCCAAAGACCCCGCGCTGCGCCTGCCGATCACCGATCTCGTCGGCCTGCCGCACCCATGGCCGAACGGCCGTTGGGACCTGGGGAGCGGCACGCTGGCCGCCGGCCTCCGTCTTCCCTGGCAGGATGGCAGTATCCGCCACGCGGACGCCGCCTACTATTTCAACCTGCCCATCCCCTTCGCCAACGGGCTGCGCATCGAGTTGGTGAACCGTTCGGCGCGGCTGACGTTCTCCGGCTCCGTCCGCGCTGTCGTGGCGCCGGCCCCGGACGCGGAGGCGGCCGGCCGCCTGTGTGGCATGCGGCTCATCGCCCCGGTAGCTCACGAGGCCCCCCTAGTCACGCTGCCCGGGCCGGGGCAACTCGCCGCCCTCAGCCTATTCTGCACCGGCAATGACGTCTACCCGCCGGCGCAGCTCAACGGCGCCGCCTGGCTGATGCTGGACGGTGCTCGCACGGTGGCCGGGCCCGGCCTGGTCCCGCTATGGATGGCGGGCGGCTACGGCGGTCCATGGACCTGCATGCCGATATGGGATCACCCGCGCCTGGAGCCGGGATATGTCGGCGTGACGCGCGCTTTCCTCACCGATCCGCTCCCTTTCGATCGCGAGGCGGCCTTCGGCTATCACCCTGGGAGAGATCTGATGGGCGCGCCTACCTCGGCGACGGTGATCGCCCTCTGGTACCGCTTCGGCGGCATGCCCTACGCCGCCCCGGCGCTGCCCGCGCACGCCGAAGCCCTCCCCTATACGACGTTCTACAAGGCGGATTCGCCCCGTCCGGCCAAGGGCGCGCGACTGGCCGCGACCATCGAAGCGGAGGACCTGGCGCCGATGGCCGCGGCCCACGGCGGCGAGGCCCGCGTCGAAGAGGACGCCGACCATAACTACCACGTAAGCAAGGGCCATTACCTGGTCATCCGCACGAACAACATCGGCGATTATGTGGACTGCCAACTCCCCTTCCCAGCCAGCCGTTACTTTGTCATCGGACAGACGACCCTGACCGTGCAAATGGACGGCTTGGTGCACACGACCTACGAGTTGGCCCTGCTCTCGCGGGAAAAGGCCCGGCAACCGCCGCCGGAGGTGAGTGCCGCCGACCGGTTCGCCTGGAGCGTGCTCGGGGGAGCAACGATGAATCTTCAGGTGTTCGCCATCGGCATGTTGAGCTATCGCCGCGACTCGCCGGACTTCTGCCCGCCGCAACTCAACCCCGCCCCGGCCGGTGACGGTGTCTTCCGCTTCATCTGCCGGGGGCCGGGTGTGCCCATGCTTTGTTTCGACCAGTTCTGGCTGTACATGCCGCCGCCGACGGCGGAGGGCTGGCATGAATTCGAAGACGGACCGCTGCCGGAGACCGGCGGCAATCTTACGGCGACCCTGCCGCTGACCGGCCGGCTTGGCTGGTCGGGCTGGGGCGCGGTGCAACTCAACGCGAAGGAGGCCGGTAAGGCGACGCTGACGATGTTGGCGCTGACCGGCCCGGCAACGCCGAAGGAACTGCGCCTCACCGGCTCGCTGGTCCGCGGCCGAGGAACCTGGCGGGTGGCGGCCGCCGGCAGCAGCACCCCCGCCGTCACCCTTACCCCCGGCAGCGACGCCAATCAGACGGTGGAATGGACTCTCGCCTTCGCCGGCCTCACCCTTCCCGGGCCGCTCCGTCTGGAAATCACCTACACCCCGCCGGCGAATGTCGACCAACCGCCCGCGGGTCAACTCTATCTGGATGCATGGACCGCAAAATAGGAGAGCGTAGCCTATGAGGGACCGGCGTCTGTGCCGGTATGATATCGTAGAGGCGTGCCGGGATCCACCTTGGATCCTCCGTTGCCTCCTGCTCGAAGACGCCACGGGCCGTCGGCGTCGAGCCCCGCATTTCCGCCGATTGTCTCTCGGTCATCGCCCTCTTGGGGCTTGGCGGCGTGGCGGGCATTGTAGCTGACCGCCAGTTGCATCCTGGCGAATGTCGCCATGCAGGTCGGCCACTCGTCGGCCTACGATCCCAAGACCCGCCAGGTCGTGGGCGACGCCAAAGCCACCCCGTGGGGTCGAAATCCGCTCAGCCCCCGGCGGCGTGCTGGTTACGTACCGGAAGGTCGGCGGCATCTGAAGCCGCCACTGCGGCCCGCTCGGCCCGGCCGAATCCCGCCATAGCTTGCCGGGAACACGCTTCCTCTACCTCGCGGGTGTCGGTATAATAGCCGTCGATTGGGGGGCGTCCGTAGGAGTGCCGGGGGGAGAAGGCGATGGGGGCGAGTCTGGAACAATTCGTTCAGAACCTGAGCGCCAGCGGGCTGATGTCGGCCACGGAAGTGCTTCACTTCCAGGAGACGCTCCCACCTAACCGCAAGCCCAAGGACGGGGAGGGCCTTGCCCGGGAACTCGTCCATGCCAACAAACTGACGAAGTACCAGGCGCAGGTGGTTTACCAGGGAAAGACTGAGGGGCTGGTCTTCGGGGAGTACCGGGTTCTGGACAAGCTCGGTCAGGGCGGGATGGGCGTGGTGCTCAAGGCCGAGCACCAGCGGATGAAGCGGGTCGTGGCGGTGAAGATGATCGCCGGAGCGGCATTGAAATCGCCCGATGCCGTCAAACGGTTCTATCGTGAAGTGGAAGCCGCCGCCAAGCTGGAGCACCCGAACATCGTTGCCGCCCATGACGCCAGCGAACATGAGGGCGTCCATTACCTGGTGATGCAGTTCGTGGACGGCAAGGACCTCGGAGCCATCGTCAAGGAGCGGGGACCGCTGCCGATTGCTCAGGCGGTAGAGTACATCATCCAGGCAGCCCGAGCTCTCCAGTATGCGCACGAACAGGGCATCGTCCACCGCGACATCAAGCCCGCCAACCTGCTGGTCGACAAGAAGGGCACGGTGAAGATTCTGGACATGGGCCTGGCCCGGGTCGGCGGGCCGACCGAGCCGGACGACAAGGACCGCCTCACCGCCAGCGGCCAGGTGATGGGCACCTGCGACTATATGGCGCCCGAACAGGCGATGGACACGCGGCGGGCCGACGCACGATCCGACATCTACTCGCTCGGCTGCACCCTGTACCGGTTGCTCACCGGCGAGGTGCCTTACAAGGGGGAATCGGTGGTGCAGATCCTGATGGCGCACCAGCAGTCCCCCATCCCGTCGCTCTGCCAGGTCCGCCCCGACGTGCCGCCGCAACTGGACGCCGTCTTCCAGAAGATGGTAGCCAAGAACCCCGAGGAACGGCAGCAGTCGATGGCGGAGGTGATTGCGGACCTGGAACGGTGCATGGGCGGACGGGTGGTTGCTGCCCCATCATTGATCGAGCGGTCCAGCGATCGCGGCGATCAAGCCGTGCTTGCAGCCCCTGCGCTTCCGCAAGGGGCTTCTGACGGTGGCACGGGCACTCTCGGCAAGAAGGAGATTAGACCGAGCGTCGAGAGAACTGGTGCTCAGCAACCACGACAAGAGTCCGACCGACAACCGGGGTTGCCGCAAAAGCTGCTGGCGGCGGTGCGACAGAAGAAGGTGCTTGCGGCGGCGGTCGGATTGGGGCTGGTCGCTGTTGTTGCGGTTGTTTTGGTCGCCGTCGTCATCCGTATTCGCCACCCCGATGGCAAGGAAACGGTCCTTCGGGTGCCGGAGGGAAGCGTCGTGACGGTCGGCAAGGAAGGCAACGTGGATGTAGTGGTAACCGACAATACCCAGTCGCCGCGATGGGACTTCGATGTCCTGCCTCGGGTCAATTTGGCGCGGGACCGAGTCAAGGGGGAATGGAAGCATGAGGGGATGACCGTTGCGACTGTCGCGCAGCTCCCCTTTTCCTGCCTCACGCTTCCTCTGCAAGTTGAAGGCGGGTATGACTTGCAGTTGGCTTTCACACATCATCAGGGCGAAGACCCTCTTCACGTTATCCTGCCGGTGGGTTCCCATGAGTGCGAGGTCGTATTGAGGTTCGGCGGGGTCAGCGGCTTGGGCTACATTGATGGCAAATGGCCCAACACGACAACATTACCTTCGGCCAAATTCACGGCCGGGCAAGAGCACACTCTCCTGGTGAAGGTGCGACTCGATCCTCCGGTGGCCACCATCGACGCGTTTCTCGATAATGCTCCCATCGTTCGTTGGCAAGGAAAAGAGTCGTCACTTAGCCTCTTCACCGGCTGGCGTTTGCCTCAAGCACAAAGGATAAGACTGGGCGTTTACGCGAGCCTGGTGACATTCAGTTCCGTACAGGTACGAACCGTATCGGGGAATATTCGGTGGATTGATGGGGAGCAACCACCCGCTCCTGCCCAGACCCCTTACGGCCCCAACGCTCCGCCTCCCGCCGTCGCCCCATTCGACGCAACTAAAGCCAAGGAGCATCAGGAAGCATGGGCGAAGCACCTCGGCGTGCCCGTGGAAGAGTCGAACTCCATCGGGATGAAGCTGGTCCTGATCCCGCCCGGCGAGTTCGAGATGGGCTCGACGCCGGAGGAAATCACCGCAGAGATTGAACGAGCGAAGAAGGACAAGGAGTGGGAAGGCTACTTGGACCGGGTGCCCGCGGAAGGACCTCGTCATCGGGTAAGAATCACCAAGCCGTTCTACTTGGGAATGTATCACGTCACGCAAGGGGAATACGAGAAGGTCGTGGGCGTGAACCCGAGCGTCTTTACCGAAAAGCAGATGGATGTGTCCGCGTTCAAGCCGCCGCTTGAGCCGTGGCAGATAGAAGAGCGGAAGAGAGGTGCCAAGAATATTGCAGGCAAAGACACCACCCGTCACCCGGTGGAAACGGTCAATTGGGACGACGCGATGGAGTTCTGTCGGCGGCTGTCAGCAATGCCCGCCGAGCGAGCAGCGGGACGCAGCTATCGTCTGCCGACAGAAGCCGAGTGGGAGTATGCGTGCCGTGCCGGAACGATGACCCGTTGGTTTTCCGGCGACGACGAGGCGGGCTTGGGTGAATACGCCTGGTTCAACAAGAACTCAGGCGAGATGACGCACCCAGTTGGGCAGAAGAAGTCGAGCGCTTGGGGGCTGTATGACATGCACGGGAATGTGTTTCAGTGGTGTTCGGACCGGTTCAGCGACGACTACTATAAGCAATCCCCCCCGAGGGACCCCAAAGGCCCCCGCGCTGGCTCCGACCGTGTGTTGCGTGGCGGTACCTGGAGTAACGCATCCCGCTCCCGCTCGGCCTATCGCCACTCGTGCGCGCCCGCCCCCTATTGGAGTGTGCACGGTTTTCGGTTGGTGGTGGAGATCGGCGGGGAGCGGACGGGTGAAACAAAGGCGAGTCAGCCGCCCGCGACATCGCCTCCGAAACGCGACCCGTCGCGAGCCGTAGCCGAGTGGGTCTTCCGCAACGGCGGGCACCTCACGCTTGCAGGCAGCGACAGCCAATACCGTACCCTTCAAGAACTGCCCGAGGGAGAGCTCGCCATCCAACGAATCGAAATTCAGCGGAGCGAGCAACTCCCGGATGATGACCTCGCCATGCTCCTCGATCTCCCAAGGCTCGAACTGTTCCGGGATTTCGTAACGTATGCAGCGCCCATAACGGATAAGGGAGCGGAGCATTTGTCGCGCCTGCCGGGGCTGAGTGTCCTTGCCCTCGGGTGCTCGCAGATTACGGATCAGGGACTTGAGCGTCTGACAGCGCGCGATCTCGTCCTGCTCAACCTCACTTATTCGACTGGCATCACCCCCGCAGGCTGGCGTCACGTCCTCAAATTCAAGAACCTCGCTTATTTGTACCTGTGGAACACTTCGATTACCGAGGATACCCTGAAGGAACTCTCCAGCCTTCAGAAGATCGAGATACTTTGTATCAACGGCTGTCCTCAGATCACCGATGTCGGATTGGAGCACCTGAAACGCATGGAGAAGCTGCGAACGGTCAGCGCCATCGGTACGAAGATCACCGAGGCCGGGGTCCGCCGCTTTCACGAGTCCCGACCGGAAGTGAAGATCCTCTTGCGCGAGGGGCAGTGAGTCCCGGCTACGGCCCGACGCCGAGCAGCCGGGTGATGGCCTTGTTGAGGATCGCTTCCGAGGCCGGGGTGACCAGGGTGCCGGTCGGCTCGTAGCCGCCTTCCGGGTAGGATTTTTCGGTGCAGAGGTACCCGGGGCCGCCGTCGCCGTAGCCGGCGACCGCCACGAAACACTTCGGCGCGAGCTTCTGGGCGTAGAGCTGAAACTCGATGAAGGGCTCGCCCGGCAGGTGCAGCACGCGGACCGGACCGATCGCCAGGGTACTCAACTCGATGGGTCGGTCGATCCGTTCGTGGAAGGCGACTCGCCCGGCAGCCCCGACCCGGGCCTTCGGGTCGGCCTTCGGATCGGACAAGATCGCGCGGTTCCTGGCGATCGCGAAAGTGCCGTCGGTCCGCTCCGGGAGCGCCAGCGGCACGGTCTGCCAGGCGATCCGGTCGGCCGGCACGAAGCGAGTGGCCGCCGCCGAGGCTTTCATGGCCGCCAGGAGCCGCTGGGTCAATTCCCCCCGGGCCCGGGCCGAGGCATCGTTGTACTTGCCCGCCGTCACGTTGCCCGAGCAGCCGGTGAAGTAGATCTGAAACACCCCCTCGCTCGTTTCGAGCTTTTCGCGGGCAAAGCCGACGAAGTCGATGCTCACGGGTCCGTCGCCGAGCCCGGTTTGCGGGTGCGTGGCGTAATAGTGGAGCCGCACGAGCGGCTTATCGCCTCGGGCCAGGGTGATGGTCTTGAGCATCGGGTCGATGAGCCCTTCCGGCGCGCGTTGCAGCTCGGGATCGGTGCAGCTACTCCAGCGCACGTGGATCTTGCCGTCTGCGAGCATCACGCGGCGGTTCCCGGCAACCCGGTCGACCTTGGCCTCGCTGGTGCCCACGCGGTCGAAGGGCTCCAGCCGGGCAAGCGACTGCTTCACCGCGGCGGCCAGCCGGTCGGCCAGTTCTTCGAGCGACTTGCGGTTCGAGCACTGCGGCGGCGAGGGCTGGGCGTCCAACAGGGCCTGGGCGTCGCCGTCGGCGATCGGGGCGGTGTGCTGGTGGACGCATTGCACCGCCACGCGCGACGGGTCGGTCCCCGCGGCCTCCGCCACCTTGCGCTGCCAGAGCAAGTGCGTGCCGTTGCACAACTCGCACCAATCGACTGCGCAGAGGACGTAGCGGGCCGAGCCGTCGTCGAGCACGATGCCCTTGGCCCAGAGGGGATCGACGAGCCTGGTGAGCGGCTGCTCCCATCCGCCGCGGAAACTCCCGTCGAGCGGCGGCGTCACGTCGCAGCGGAACGTGGCGACCCGCAGGGCGGACGTTCTCTCGCCGCTCACCCCTGTCTCGGAACAGGATGCGGCCAGCAGGGCCACGATCCAGCACAACACGGTCCAGCGTTTCATAGCCGACTCCTTCAATGCGAGGACGTGTAAGGAACCGGCATTATAGGGCCGCGTGCTGGGGGGTGGAACAGCCCGCACTTCTCATCAGTTCCCCTGAAAAATCGACGGACGGTCTCGTGGGGCAGGTTGCTCTTTGGATCCGCAGCATTCAGGGACTTCCGAGCCGGGCCGTGTCGGCCCGGCGGGGTGCTGCGAACGAAGTCCTGTGGGAGACAAACCGGGCCGACACGGCCCGGCTCGGAGTATTCGGTCTATCCCGGGATCGTGCAGCCTTGTCTAGCAGAGTGAGGAATGCCGGATAGGCCCGGGTCAGAACATGCCCCCGCCCATGCCTTGCGGCGCCGGTTGGCTTGGTTTCTGGGGCGGGGGCGCCGGGGGCGTGGTCGCGGCCCGCTCGGCGTCGACGGGGCGATGGGCTTGGCGGTATGCCGCCGCCAACTCCGCCAACTCCGGCCCGCCGAGTGCGTGCCCGCGGCGGAGTCGCTCCTCCAAGAGGTCGATCACGCGCGCGGGCTGATTGGCGGCGTTCCACAACCGGCACGACCATACGTGACGGTCCACGGGAAGCTGCCCCATCTCGTGGACCTGCCAGGCCAGATCGGCGGCCACCTTGGGGCCGATCGCCAATTCCGCCTGACGCACGAGCAAGCCGGCGCGGAGCCGGGCGTCCTTGGTCTCCTGGGCCAGGGTGGCGGCGGCCGGGGCGTCGGCCGGCGCGGTCAGCTCGCTCAGCACTTGGGCGAACTCTCCGGTCCGCTCCGGCGAGGTGCGTCGCACAAGCGTGGCGGCTTCGAGGAGCGACCGCCAGCGGGCCAATCCGCTCTGGACTTCCGCCCGGCGGCGAAGTAGGTCGCCCCGAGTCGACGGGGGCAGGTCCTTGGCACCAAGGGCCGCGTCGAACAGGCGATCGGCCGTTTCCCGCACGCCATGCCGGGCAAGGAGCAGGGCAAGCTCCGCGGCCTCGGTGGGCGGGGTCTCCGGGCGAGTGCCGCGGCTCCACGCCTCCTGCCCTGCCCGGTCGTGCCGGCCCAATCGGAGCAGGATCTCGATGCGGAGCCGATCGCTGCGCAACGCCTCCGACGGACCCTGCGCGTGGGTCAAGGCAGCCTGCGCGTGTTCCAGCGCCATGGGGAGGCGATCGGCCGCCAACGCAGCGCGGGCGAGATGCTCCTGATCCTCGCCGGAGTGGAGCTCGGCCGGCTGCCGGGCCAGGATCTCGTAGCGCTCGGCGGCTTGCAGACTGAGGAAATTGCCCTGGGCGATGAATCGGGCCGGGCCCGGCACGTCGCTCGCCGCGTCGCGGAGCCACTGGAGATACTGGGCGCGCGGCGCAAGGCCCGGCTGATGCTCCCAGCACCAGGCCAACAGCAAGAGCACGAGGGGATGACGCGGGTGCTCGGCCAGCGTCGCCTTCAGTTCCTTTACGGCTGCCGGCCAGTCGGGACCGGGTGGCACGGGCAGCTTGTCTGCCCGTGTTCCACCGGCACTGGCGGACAAGCCGCCAGGGGCGCCCCCTCGGATCGCGGCCAGGGCGCGCGAAAACGCGGCGTCGATTTGAGGCTGGGCGTAACGCCGGTCGATCTCGACGTATCCTTTTGCGAGATCCGGCGGCGACGCGGGGATACCTACGTTCGCCGTCCACTCCACGGGGGCCTTGCCCGACGGGTCTTCGAGCACCACTCTACTCCATTGTGGAATGCCCTTCACGATGCGCAATTGCCCAAAGCGGAACCGCTGGGTGAGCCGTCCATCGAAGTGCGTCTCCCACGCCAGCGGCAACCCATTTTCCCGGGAGAACGTTGCCTCAATGTAGGTCTTCTCCGGGTCGGCGCAGCCGGGCAGCGTGAGACGCAGGCGGACATTCTTGGAGTCCTTGTCGGCCGGGCGGTCGGGCGCGGGACGCACGTCGAACAGCCGCGCCAGCTCGGCATTGGTGCGGTGCGGCATCCAGGGGAGCCGCCCATCGAGCCACTCGCGGACCGCCTCGCCCCACGGCCCGCGTTCCATCAGGAGCAAGTCGGGGTAGGCGATGTCCGCGTCGTTGCCCAGGGTGCTGATTCGCCGGCCGGGCAACTCCACAACAAGCCCGGCAGGGGAGCTGGCCAACCGGATCTTGTCGAGCGATGGTCCGCCCGGTAGGCTTCGCCGCCATAGCTGATATCCCAAAGGCAGCTCGCGGCGAACGCCCAACAAGGCTTGGAGTGCCTCGGCGCGCGGCCCGGGCAATTTCGCCAGGCTCGCCCCAGTCCAGCGTGGGCTGAGACTCCAATTGCCGATCCACGGGCCCGTGCCCGCCTCGAACACCTCCCAGGGCCGCGACCCGCGCAACGCCTCGTAGCGGCTCCGCCGCAGGAGCGTGAGCAGGCCGGCGACTGCATCTTGCACGTCGTCGGTTTGGCTGATGACCAGGGCCGCGCGCGGCTCGTCCGGGGCGATGGAGCCCGGCCCTCCAACCGAGTCCCAGGTGGTCGGCTGGACGGTCGAGGTAATCAAATCGATCAGCGAATCAAAGTCGATCGCGTTCGTCACCTCGGCGGGCACGCGGGAGACCTCGGCAGGGACCCAGGCCTTGCGCGGGCCTCCCGGCACTTTCATTTTCCGCAGACCGTCGAAGAGGGCATCGACCTCTTCGTGGACGTCTTCCGTGGCGGCCAACACGAAATCAAGGGTGGGCTCGAAGAAGGCGATGGAGCCGGGCCCACCCACCTCGTCCCAGGTTGTTGGCTGGATGGTCGAGGTGATCAGGTCGATCTCGCTATCGAAGTCGACCATCGACGCTCCCCCACCAAAGTCCGCCAAGCTACCAAGACCGCGGTCCCCCCGTCGCCCGGACGAAAAATGACGAGCCGGCGGCGAACCAGGCAAAGGCGCTACCTCGGGCTCTTGCTCGGGTGGTTCTTCCTCCTCGGCTGACATTTCTGAGTCGCTTTCCGCGGGTTCCGGCGCGGCCTGAGCGTCGCCGCCGGAGGAGAATTGTTCCGGGTTCGCGCTGGGTGGGGGTCCCATGGCGCCGGCCATGCCGCCGCCCATCCCTCCCATGCCGCCACCCATTCCTCCCATGGCACCGCCGGATCCTCCCATCCCGCGCGATAACCGTCCGCCTCCGCCGCCGAAGAACCCGCCTCCCATGCCGCCCATGGCACCCATGAAACTTCCACCCATTCCCATCCCATTGCCCCCCGTGCCGCCTTGCGCGCGGAGTCGCTCCATTTCCCGGGGTGAAGGCTGCATCATGAGGCCGCGGCCCGAGTGGAGCCGCACCTCGAGCCGGTTGTCTGCCTGGTCGGGCGTGGTGATGACGAGCGATTCGCCCTCGATGGTGTACGTCAGCCCTTCCTGATGGAGGATCCACCGCAGCGACTCCTTGATCGGCACGTCGCGCCACACGGCGTTGATCCGCTTATCGAGCGACATGCCGACTTCTTCGAGGGCCTTCATGTCGACCAGCACGTTGTCGTCCAACGCCCGGGCCACGTCCTTCAGCACGTCCTCCAGCGCCGGCTCCCGGTATTTCACCGAGATCGGCCGCTGGAGCTTCTTGCGGATGCGATCCCCGGCAGCCATCTCGCGATCCAGGTACGGATCGGCCAGCGACGCGGGCTCCGGCGCCTCGTCGGCGAGGAACAGATCAGCCACCGGGTAAATGCGGGTACGGAGCCGATTGGCCGCCTCGTCGGGCGTGGTGATCAGGAGCCGGTGCGGCTCCTCGACCAATACAAGCCCTTGCTGGGCGAGCACGAACTTGGCGTAGCTGCGGATCGACATTCGCCCCCAGCCGACCAAGGATGTCACCGGACCATCGGAATCCCGGAGGAAACGCCACGCCCTCTTGTTGCGTTGCTCGGCTACGCGCCGGAAGGACTCATCGGCCTGCCGGGTGATTTCGTCGTTCAGGCTTTGCCGTGCCGCATCGATTTCTTTGCCGGCCGAATCGCGGCGAGGGGCCCGTTCCTCGGATGGGTTGGCAAACGGGTCGGAGTCATCGCCCGCGCCCGGCTTCGCACCGCCGGGTGGAACGCGTATCTTGCCTGTGTTCGATGGTTTCACTGGCGAGACGCCAGTGGCACCCCTCGCGTCGACGGCGTCGAAGTCAAAGGAGATGCCCACTTCCTCCAGGGCCTTCAGATCGGGGACCACGTTGACCCCCGTCTCCTTGGCCAGAAGCGAAACGAGTTGCGCGAGGGTCATCGTCTCCGGGGCGACGCGAATCTCCTTGAGCAATTGCCCGGCGTAGGGGTGGTAGCGATCGAACTCCGGATGGCTCCGGGCCGCCAACAACGGCGCGATGCTGGCCTGGAAGCGGTCAAGCTCGGGCTGGGCCGGGGGCATCCAGAGGAAGCGGTGCGGGCCGAGGGCCTCCAGGCGCTCGTCACGCCGGACCAGGGCCTCGGCCTCCCGTTTCAAGTCGGCATACTCCTTCGATTTGGCGGCCGCGGGCAACTGGGCCACCCCGCTCAGCACCGCATGGGCCAGGCGATGATTCCCGGCCTTCATGGCCTCGCGGGCCGATTGGAACGCCTGCTCGAATCGCTTGTTCTTGGCGGCCTCTTCGCGTGCCGCGGTGTCTTGGGCCAACTTGGCCCGCAGCGCGGCATACGCATCGCCTTCCAGCGGCGCTTGGGCCGCCACGGCCTCGTCCTGCACCCAATAACGCCGACGCATGCTCCGCTTCACGTTCCAGCGTTGATAGTCGGCATCGCTTTCGAGCACGAGGAACGCGGTGTACGGGGTCAACAGGCTCCATTCCTGCGCGAGGGCGAGGACCTGCTGGCGCACCGGGTCGTCGGATGGGTTCACCGGCGGCTGCCCTGCTACCGGGTTGCCCGCCGCTGCGGACCGAACCGTGGGATAGAGCCGCTCCAGGGCACGCTGGGCCCAGAGGCGGCCCAAGAACACGTCGTCCTGCTGAAGGTCGACCTTGAGATCGTAGCGGCGGGTCGCGGGCTTGCCGGCCTGCTGGACCGTGAGGCTCAAGACCACGCGCTGGGTGGCGCCGGTGCGGCCCATGACCGTGAGTCCGCGTCCGGGGAGCCAGGCGCCGGGGTAGAACAGGTCGTCCGAGCCCGCCCCTTCCACTTCCAGCCGGACAATCGGTCGCGGGTTCGGGAGCCCTTCGAGAACCCAGGCCCAAAGGTCCTTGCGTTGGTCGCGCCGGGCCGTGTGGAAGACCATCCCGCCGGACGCAGCCGCGAGGGTTTCGAGCTCCAGCGTGTCGGCCGATTCCGGCTCGACCGACGCCGTGAAGGCCGCCACCTTGGCCTTGGCGAACCGGCCCGCCAGACTCTCCATAAAGCCGCGACCGCTGGTCGCGCCCGAAGTACCGCCAACATTACCCGCGTCCGCCAGTTCCCGGTCTCGCGGTCCCGGAATGCTCCTGTTGCCCGCGCCCACGAAAATCAGGATTCTCCGCCGTGGCAAGTTGTCGGCCGGGAACGCCTTAGAGCCCGTCCCAGAACCGACCTGTGGCACAGCCGCCCCCGGCTGTGTTGGGGAGTTCCGCACAGCCGAGGGCGGCTGTGCCACGTTAGGGGATAGGCACTTAAGCACTTCCTCCAGGGCGGCCTTCAGGTCAAGCGCTCCGAGAAAGACCCCCTTGTCGAGCCGCTGAAGGGCCTGGCGTGCCTCGGGCCCGTCGGGCGCGATCCAGCCGTCGTGGAGCCAGCGGCAGGAGACATCGGCGCACGCCAGGCGGAGGCGTGAGCCGGACGGGAGGTTTTGGACGATCATCCGCACCGTCTGCCTTGCCCCGCGCCGGTTCTTCACGCCCGCCGAGGTGTCGGCCACGACCACCACGTCGGCGGCCGCGGGAGGAACGGCGGGTGCTGCGGCCTCCGGGGGCAGCGTGGCGAGGAAATACGTGGCGGCCCGGCCCGCCAACGGGTCCTGGGGCCGATCCGGACGCCGCTCCGGCATTGGCAGCGGCCCGGCCGTGTAGCTCCGCAGGCTGGGGGCATTGCCGACCGGCTGCACAAAGCTCAGCGACAGGTCGCCCCGGGGCCGGAAGTTCGCCTCCTTCCACTCGAAGCCGATCTCGCCCGGCTTCCGCTGGATGAACTTCAGCTTCGGGTGCGACAGGCTGGCCACCGACTCCGGCCGCGTCGGCCCGCGGATCTCGCCGGTCACCTGGAAGTCCCAGATCGGCTCCAGGTCGGTCAGCAGCGGCACATCGAAATGGAACTGGCCGTCGTCGCTTTCCAGCGGGAGGGTGAAGTCGAGCAGGATGCGTTTGAAATCGCGCGGCGAAATCGGGAAGACCCGCATCTTAAAGAGGTTGTCGCCGATCTGCTCCAGGATGGCCGGGTCGCGGCGGCGATGGACGATCGTGTCGTAGATCTCGCCGGCCCTCTGACGTTCGATGAGTTCGCCTTCGATCAGGCTCCGCGCGTCGACGTACATGGCGAAGCGGCTCACGGAGGCCCCCTTGGGCAGGTTGAACACGAACGTGCCTTCGGTTTGGCGGTCCGTGGGGTTGTAGAACGACTGGTCGATCTGCACCAGGGCCACGGGCGGGTGCAGCACCACGTGGGCGCGATACTGGGCCGGGCTGAGCCGGACGGGCGAGCCCGACTGGGAGTCCTTGACCATGAGCTGGCCCCCCCCCTGGGCTGGTCTCGCCGGTGCGGCCCGGGCGGCGAGCCGCTTCTCCTCTTGCGGCGAAAGCGGGGCGGAGAAGACCCGCTTCTCGGACGGCTGCCAGATCCAGCGGGTCTTTGCGGCGGCGCGGTCCGGCTTCAACCCGCCGGGAGCCCGGGCCTCAACCAAGCCTTCGAGCACGCCGATCGCCACGTGCCGCCGGGGCTCCACCGAGACCTCGACGACCGATCCGGCCTGGATCTCGGCCCGCAAACCTTCCGACTCGCACGCCCAAGGTTCCTTGGTTTTCACGGGAAGGGTACGCTCCGTAGAGTTGACAAACACCGTCCCCGCCTCAACGGCGAGCAGACGCCGGGCCACGTCGAGACGCACTCGGGCGTCGCCGATCAGGTCCACGTTGGCTGAGGGCGTTTGAAGCCGGCAGGCGCCGCCGGCTCCACGGAGCTGGCAGGTGGGCGGGAGCGGGTCGCCGATGCGGAGGATTCGCCACGGGTCCCGCTGGTCGGCCCGGCCGGCCAAGAGGCCGTCGCCGCCGGCGAGCCTGGCTGCGGGCGGTTCTGCCGCGCGGATCGAGGCGGCCATCGAGAGGACCACGAGAATCAACCCGACCGTCCCACGAGTGCGTCGCACGGCGACCCCCTTGCACGACCTGAGCGTGCGTTTGAGACGTTGGCGAAGAGCGACGAGCCCGGTTCCGGGCGGGCCCGCCAAAGAGCGCTGCCTCGATAGTGATTCTAGTCGAGCGGCCCGGCCGGTGCAAAGGTTTTGTAGCGATTTTCCGGCGGACGCCCGGCCGTTCTCACTTCTTGGGCGGCCCTTGTTGGCTGCTCCACAGGGCAGACGCCTGCACGAGGACATTGTGGGCGAAATCGAACCCGGCCTCGCGCAGGGCGCTCTCCACTTCCTTCTTGGTCGGCGACTGTCCCTCGCGGTAGACGAGGCCCCAAAACACGGTGCAGCCGCCGTTGAGGTGTACCCCGGTGGCGACCTGAACGACCCGAAGCTGAGGGTTCATCCTCGCCAGCAAGTGCTGGATCGGGTAGAATTCGTGATCGTCTCGCACCGAGAATGCTTGCGGTAGCTGGATGGTCACCTGCATGTGTTAATCCTCCCCAAGATGTCCGCCTGACGTGTGCCTAGTCTCTCAGGTTTCAGCCCGCCCGGCAACCTCGGTTTCACGGCTGCCGCAGACTATTTCCATGCGCCGCGTTGTGATATGCTGCCACAGGACGCGAAGGCGCTTCTAAGCCCACGGGCCGCGGCCCGTGGGCTTGAACCCGCTATCACTGCGACCCTCCCCTCTTCGCCGAGGCGAGACCCTGGAGGACAATTCCTCGATTCCCTTTCCAATATTGCGAGGAGCAACGGGCTATGCAAGAGCACCGAACAATGCGACCTGAGCACGAGCCTGCCGGCGCCCTGGGCCGGCGGCGATTCCTGGGCAACGTGGCAGCCACGGCTGCCTCGGGATCTCTTCTGAGCGCCGCCGCGGCAGCGGCCGCTGAGAAAGCGGCGCCGCCGCCGCAACCGATCGGACGCAAGATCAAGCTGGGGTGGATCGGCTGCGGCGGGCGGGGCGCCTGGCTGGCCGGACTCTTCAAGCAGCACGGCGGATACGAGTTCTGCGCCGTGGCTGATTACTTCCCGGACCTGGTGGATCGCGGCGGCGAGGCGTTGGGCGTCCCCAAGTCGCGGCGTTTCAGCGGCCTGTCGGGCTGCAAGAAGGTCCTCGAATCGGGCATCGAGGCCCTCGGCGTGCTCGACGTCCCCTGCTTCTATCCCGAGCACGCCCAGGCCGCCATCGCGGCCGGATGCCACGTCTACATGGCCAAGCCGGTCGCCGTCGACGTGCCGGGCTGCCTGGCCATCGGCGCCGCCGGGAAACTCGCGACCCAGAAGAAGCTCTGCTTCCTCATCGACTACCAGATGCCCACCGACCCGATCAACGTCGAGATCGCCAAGCGGATCTGGGAGGGCGGGCTGGGCGAGGTGGTGGCGGTGACCACGCTCGGGGCTGGCGGCTCGTCGAGCCTCCGCGGCGACCCACCCAAGGGTAAGACGATCGAGCCCCGGCTGCGCGGACTGATCTGGTGCAACGACCTTCCCCTGGGCGGCGACCCGATCGTCAACTACGACATCCACTCGATCGACGCCGCCGTGTGGGCCATTCGCCGGCGCCCGATCAGCGCGATCGGGTGCTCGCGGATCTGCCGGCCCAAGCCCCAGGCTGACTTCGTCGACGTGGCGTTCGTGATCTACGAGTGCCCGGGCGGGCTCTTGTGGAACCACCAGAACCTGGCCGTGCCCGACCACGGCCGATCCCTGGTCGTCAACGTCCACGGCACGCTGGCCAGCGCGCAGATCAGCTACTGGGGCAAGTCGTTCTTGCGCGGCGGGCCGAAGCACTACGGCGGCGGCGAGGTGGTCAGCCTCTACGACCAGGGCGCAAAACGCAACATCGCCACGTTCTATAGCTCGATTGTCGAGGGCAAGACCGACAATGCGACCGTCGAGCGGGCCGTCGATGGCACGCTCACCGCAATCCTCGGGCGCGAGGCCGCCGCCCGCCGCGTCCGGCTCACCATGGACGACCTGATCAAAGAGAACAAGAAGCTCGAAGTCGACCTGAGCGGACTGAAGACCTGAGAATGCAGAGAAATGCCTCGTTCCCACGCTCCGCGTGGGAACGCAACCCCCGCCGCTCTGCGGCGCGTCCGCAGCAGCCGAACCGATCAACGTAAGGCCCAAGATCCGCGAGGCGACGGCAAGAGGGTTGTCTGCTGACGCAACGTTGCAGGACTGAGCCCCTCGTTGCTTCGCAACACTGACAGGCAAGCTGTCGCTGCCACCCGCGGAATGAAATCCAGGTGGTGAAAGGCCAACTGCCCGAAGAATTCTTCGATACCAGCGAAACCAATCACGGTGGCGAGTGTTCAATAAGGGACGGAGCACGGGCAACGTCCATTAGGCACTCCCGGAAAGAGGGTGCCGAGTGATCGGTAACGCACTGCAAGTGGGACATCTCGGTTCACCGTTTACATGATCTCGGAGGAATGGCGATGTCGCGATTATCAGAGATTTGGTTGTCTGCCGTCCTCACTATATTGCTCACCGCAAGCGGGTCCACGACCTGTCTGGCAGTGACGCTCTACGTGGGCCCGAACGGCAGCGATGCCTGGTCGGGCAGGCTGGCCGAACCCAACGCGGCGAAGACCGACGGCTGCTTCGCTTCGCTCAACCGCGCCCGCGAGGAAATCCGCCGGATCAAGAACAAGAGCGGTTTGCCCAAGGGTGGTATCGTCGTGGAGATTCGCGGCGGCGTATACCGATTGACTTCACCTTTCTCGCTGTCGGCCGAAGACTCCGGCGCCGAAGGATCGCCAATCGTCTGGCGCGGCCAGGCTGGTGAAGAGGTTCGGATTTCGGGAGGCGTACGAGTCACGAATTTCAGGCCGGTCACCGATCCGGCGGTGCTGAAGCGGCTCGACGAACGGGCGCGTGGCCACGTGCTCCAAGCCGACCTGACCGAGTTGGGTGTCAAGAATCCTGGGCTGGCCGCAGGTCCCGATGATGAGAATACTAACCGTCTGGAGTTGTTCTTCCAGGACAAGCCCATGACCCTGGCACGCTGGCCGAATACCGGATTCACGCATATCAAAGATGTGGATGATAGCAACGGCAACCCTGTAAAGGTTGGCCGTGGCAATATGAGGACGAGCCCAATCGGCCGCTTCCTCTACGAGGGCGACCATCCAAGTCGCTGGGCGGGCGAGAAGGATGTCTGGCTTCACGGGTGCTGGTTTTATGAATGGGCCGACTCGCGTGAAAAGGTGGAGTCGATTGACACGACCCGGCACGTCATCACGCTCACGGCGCCGTGCAATTCAAAGCGGTTCCGTCAAGGACAAGGGTATTATGCATTCAACCTGCTGTCGGAACTGGACACGCCGGGCGAATGGTATTTTGATCGGACGTCGAACATCCTCTACTTCTGGCCGCCCGCGCCGCTCGACCAAGGCAAGGTCGTCGTGTCGGTGGCCCCCATGTTGGTCTTCATGCTGGACGCCTCGTATGTGACCTTTCGCGGTCTGACTTTCGAGGCTTCTCAGGGCGATGCGATTATCGCCAAAAGCGCGGACAACGTCCAAATCGTCGGTTGCACGATTCGCAACACAGGCCGATGGGCCGTCGCCCTGTACGGCAAGAATAGCCGGATCGCCGGATGCGATCTGTACGGGTTGGGCTACGGCGGCATCCATCTCACGGGCGGAGACGGCAAGACGCTCACTCCGGGCAAACTCGTGATCGACAACAATCACTTCCATGACTACTCACGCTGGAAACGCATGATGAAGCCGGCCCTCAAGATGAACGGCGTGGGCAACACGGCCAGCCATAATCTCTTCGACAATGCGCCGCACCAGGCGATTTGGTGGACCGGAAACGATCACCTCATCGAGTTCAATGAGATCCATAGCGTCTGCTACGAGGCGAGCGACGGGGGCGCAATCTACGCGGGAGAGGATTGGACGGGGCGCGGCACCGTGGTTCGCAACAACTACCTCCACCACCTGAGCGGCTTCGAGGGACGCGGCTGCCTTGGCGTATACCTTGATGACTTCTGGAGCGGCACGGAGAGCCGAGGCAATCTTTTCTACAAGGTGACGAACTACTGCAACGCGCAGGTGCCGGCGGTGTCAACCTGCGGACGGGACTGCACGATCGTCAACAACGTCTTCATCGACTGCCGTCCCGCGGTAGACGTGTCAACCCGCGGCAATCCCGCCTTCTGGTTCCCGCTCTTGAAGAGCAAGTTGGACCAGGTGCCGTACAAGAGTGCAGTGTGGGCCAGTCGCTACCCGAAACTGGTCAACATCCTTGACGATGATCCGCTGTTGCCCAAGGGCAACGTCATTGCCCGCAACATTTGCGTCGGCGGCAAATGGAGCACCGTATGCAAGGAGGCCAAGTCGCTGGTGACGTTTCAGGACAATCTGATCGACCAAGACCCGCATTTTGTGGATGCCGAGCACGGCAACTTCCAACTTAAAGAAGATTCGCCGGCATGGAAATTGGGCTTCCAGCGAATCCCGCTGGAGAAGATCGGACTGTATCAAAGCCCGGAGCGGGCGTCGTGGCCTGTCAGCCACACGGTGCGGCCTGCGGCCGTTCCGCGTGCCAAGTGATCACCGATCACGGCAATCGATGGCGGTCGTGCTGCCTGCAACCGTTCACACGGACTGTCCCGAGCCTGCGAACGGTTAGCCGCAAAGCGGCCCGAGGCGCGTCCCCACGCAGAGCGTGGGAACGAGATTGGTCTACGCCTTGGGCCCCATCCCGGCAATGCACTGGTCCTCGCGGACCACTTTGCGCGGACCGCCGTCGAGACCTGTCGACCAGTCTTGCGGGGGCGTGATCTCGTCGAAGCGATCGAGAATCCCCAAGGCGCCGGCGCGGTCGGAAATCAACTGCCAGGCGCAGTCGATCTTTGCGTTCACCTCGCACTTCCCCTCGCGCGAGCCGCCGCAGGGGCCGTTGAGCAGGTGTTTGGCGCAGCGGGTGATGGGGCAAATGCCCGCATACTCGCCCAGCCGGCAGTTGCCGCAGCCGGCGCACTTCTCCGTCCACACGCCCTGCGATTCGAGAATGCCCATGAACTGGGTGTTGAGGCCGGGATAGACGGGCGTCTTGGGGAACCGCTCGGCGAGGGCCTGCACTCCGGCCCCGCAGCCGAGGGAGCAGACGGCGTCGTATTCGCCGACGCGCTGGGCCAGGATGTCGATGAATGCGTCCTCGCACTGGCGCTCGATGGTACACTCATCGACGACCACCTCTCCATGGCCTTCCAGCCTCAAGGACATGCGGAGGGCCGATCCGAGGATGCCCACCTCGCGCTCCCCGCCCGCCAGGCAGACGGTCACGCACGTGCCGCACCCCACCAGCAGCACGCGGCGGTGCGGCTTGATCATGTCGCGGATTTCGGGGACTTTTTTGCGATCGGCTACGATCATTGGTTTTCTCCTGCCAGGGCGCGACCAAGGGTCGCGGCTTTACAGAGGGCGTCCGCCTGCCGGCTCATTTCCTGAACGCCTTGTTCGACACGTTTCGGGTCGGGCCGCAGCGGGCTGAAGCCGAGCTTCTTGATGCGGGCCACCATGGTGCTGACGATTTCGGCGAAGCGGGGGCCGTCCGCCGAGGAGAGGTTGAACATTTCCAATCGCTCGGGCTCCAGGCCGATCTCGGCCAGGAGCTGCCGGGTCCGTTGGACCCGCCGCCGTGCCCGCAGGTTCCCTTCGAGGAAGTGACATCCCCCTTCGAGGCACCCGGCCACGATCACGCCGTCGATCCCGCGCTCGAACGCGGCGAGGATGTAGTTCACTTCCAGCTTGCCCGTGCAGGGCAATCGCAGCACGCGGACGTTGCCGGGATACTGGAGTCGCATCGACCCGGCCAGGTCCGCCGCCGCGTACGCACAGTAGTGGCAGCAGAACGCCAGGATCAGCGGTTCGTCGTCCATCGTTCAATCCTCATTAAGCCGCGACCGGTGGTCGCGCTCCTGTCACCACCACGGATCGCCGGCGACAAGTCGCTTTCAAGACCGCGACCACCGGTCGCGGCTTTGTGTACGTACCCTCAGTTCCTATGCCATCGCGGCGGGGCCACGCCCACCTGCTCGGGATAAACGGGCTCCGTGTCGCGCACGGGGACCTCGATTTGCAGCAGGCCGTCGACCGCGGCTAGCACTTGGGCGTCGACGTAGTGCCGCAGCGTGATCGCCTTGGCCGGGCACTCGGCCGTGCAACTGCCGCAGCCCATGCAGACCGCCCCCTGGACCTCGGCCTTGTTGAACTCGTTGATCTGCGGGGCCATGTAGGGGCACACGTGGACGCACGTCATGCAGGAGATGCACTTGTCGGGATCGACCCAAGCCGTCTGCCCGCTCACGGGCATCTTCTTCCGCGCGAGGATCGAAGCCGCCCTCGCGGCCACGGCGTTGGCCTGGGCCACGGCCTCGCCGATGAACTTCGGGGCGTGGGCCGTGCCGCAGAGAAAAAGCCCTTCGCTGGCGAAGTCCACCGGCCGGAGCTTCATGTGGGCCTCCAGGAAGAATCCGTCGGCATTGAGCGGCACCCGCAACAGATCGGAAATCTCCTGCCGATCGGCCCGGGGCACCATGGGGGCCGCTAGCACGACCAGGTCGGGCTCCAGGAGCAGCTCCCGCCCCAGCGTCGGCTCGTGGACGGATAACGTTAGCTGCGAGCTTCCCTCACCCCCAACCCCTCTCCCGGAGCGGGAGAGGGGAGACAATGTCAGTTGCGGCGGCGCCTCCGGTTCGTAGCGGATGAAGAGTACCCCCTTTTCCCGCGCTTCCCGATAGGCCGCCTCGCGGAACCCGTAGGTCCGCATGTCGCGATAGAGGACCGCGATCCGCGCTTTAGGATAGCGCTCGCGCAAGGCCAGGGCGTTCTTCACCGCGGTGGTGCAGCACACCCGGCTGCAATAGGGCCGCTCCGTGCTCCGCTGCTCGACGCACTGAATCATGGCGATCGTGGCATTCTCCGGAAGCGAAAGGTCCCCGCGTCCCAGCCGGTCGGAGAGTTCAAGTTGGGTGACGATCTGCTCGCTCTGGCCGTAGCCGTAGGTTTGCGGCTTCTGCTCCGTGGCCCCGGTGGCCACGACGACCACGCCGTGCTTGACGCTCAGCGGGCCGCGCCCCGTGCTGAGCGACGAAGTGAAGCCGCCGACGTGCCCCTCGGTCTTCACCACTCGGGCGTTCGGATAAACGTAGATCCGCCCGTGGCGCTCGACGCGGTCGATCGTCTCGGCGAGAAATTGCTGGACGTTCTGACCGTGGAGCGTGTCGTGGACCTGGCGGATCGTGCCGCCGAGTTCCGCCGACTTCTCCACGAGGTGGACAGGGAAGCCCTGGTCGGCCAGGGCCAGCGCAGCGGTCATGCCGGCGATGCCGCCGCCGACCACGAGTGCGGCGTTGTTGACCGGCATCGTGGTTTCGGCCAGCGGCATGAGTTGGGCCGCGCGAGCCACGGCCATGCGCACCAGGTCGACCGCCTTCTCCGTGGCCCGTCCCGGCTGGCCCGAATGGACCCAGGAGCACTGGTCGCGGATGTTGGCCATCTCCAAGAGATACGGATTGAGGCCCGCGTCGCGCAAGGTGTCGCGGAAGATGGGCTCGTGGGTGCGCGGCGTGCAGGAGGCCACGACCACGCGATTCAGCCCGAACTCGGCGATCCGATCCTTGATGCGGTTCTGGGTGTCGTCGGCGCAGGTGTAGGTGTTGGTTTCGGCGACGATCACGTGGGGGAGTTGCCGGGTTCGCTTGACGACCCGCTCCACGTCGACTACCGACGCGATGTTGCTCCCGCAATGGCAGATGAACACGCCGACCCGGGGCGGCTCGTCGCTGATGTCGCGCTGGGGCGGGTAGGTCTTGGTCCGCACGCGGGTGCCGCGCGAGGGGGCCAGCAGGACCATGGCCCGGGCCGCCGCCGCACTGGCCTGCACCACCGTGTCGGGAATGTCCTTCGGCTCCTGGAACGCCCCGCCCACGAAAACCCCCGGGCGCGACGTATCCAACGGGCAAAGCTCGTCGGTCTTGGCGAACCCCCAGCGGTTGAGCACAACGCCCATCCGCTCCGCCTGCTCCTGAAGCGACGCGCTGGGCTCCAGCCCGAGCGAGAGGACGATCATGTCGAACTCTTCCTCGGTCTGCGTGATGCCTGGCGGTAGGTCCCGCCTGCCGGGCGGGACCTGCTCCGGACAAACAGTCGCGTCCCCTTTTTCACCTTTCTCGTCGCAAGGTCCCGCCCGGCAGGCGGGACCTACCGGCTCGGCGTAGACGACGCGCAAGTTCCTCGTGCCGGGCATCTCGTAAGTTCGCGAGATGAACGAGCGAACGTATCGCACGCCCAGTTGGTTCTTCGCCCGGTCGCAGTAGCGGTCGAAATCCTTGCCGAAGGCCCGCAGGTCGAGGAAGAAGATGGTCACTTCCAGGCCCGGCTCGTGCTCCTTGGCCAGGATCGCCTCCTTGGTGGCGGCCATGCAGCACACGGACGAGCAGTAGTCGTTATCGCAGCCGGTGTCGCGCGAGCCGACGCACTGGATGAACGCGAGGCGCTTGGGCGGCCGGGCGTCGCTGGGGCGAAGGATGTGCCCGCGCGTGGGGCCGGAGGCCGAGAGCAGCCGCTCGAACTGGACGTTGGTGAGCACGTTGGGAGCGAAGCCAAAGCCGAACTCGCCGCGGCGCGTGGCGTCGAAGGCCTCGAAGCCCGGGGTGAGCACGACGCTGCCCACCTCCAACTCCAGCGTTTCCTCCGGCTGGTCGTAGTCGATGGCCCCTGCCTGGCAGACCTTCGCGCAGAGGCCGCACTCGCCGGTGCGAAAATGGATGCAGCTCTCGCGGTCGATGACCGGCACGCGGGGCGAGGCTTGGGGATGGGCCAGGTCGATGCTCGGCCGGGCGGTGAGGAACTTGTCGAAGCCCGTCACGTGCGGCTTGAGCCGGCGCGCGGTGATCGTGCTCAGGTCGATGGCCCCGGTCGGGCAGACGAACGCGCACGCCCCACATGCCTGGCACTGGTTGGTGGGCTCGTCGAAGGCCGTGCGGACCTCCCGTTCGGTCCCGCGGCCGAAGAGGTTGATCGCCCCGCGGCCCATCATCTCGTTGCACACCCGGGCACACAGCCCGCACAGGATGCACTTCCCTTCCGCGGCCAGCTCGAAGGGGGTCGATTGCACGCCCAAGGAGGCGGCAAACTCGGCCAGTTCGCGGGAATCGGGGGCCTGGGCCAGGAGCAGCTCCAGGACCGTCCGCCTCGCCTCTTTCACGCTCTCGGTCTCGGTGCGGACGACCACTCCGTTTTCCACGGGATGACTGCACGAAGCCACCAATTGCCCGCCGCGCGGCGTTTCCAACTCCACGAGACAGACCCGGCACGCCCCGTAGGGCGACAGTCCGCGATAGTTGCAGAGCGTGGGGATCGTGACGCCCATCTGGCGCGCGGCATTGAGCACCGTCGTGCCGCGGGGGACCTCCGCGGTGCGGCCGTCGATGCTCACCTTGACCCGATCCGATGCGGTTGTATCCATCGTCCGTCTACCTTGCCGAGTTTCCTTCGTAGCAGGTGTTTCCCAACCCGTCCGACACGGATGGGTGGCATGCTCTCACGACGCGAAGCGTCGGGTGAGCATCGGAATCGCCACTGTCTCTTCCATGCCGACCCGCGGCTTCGCCGCGTGACGGCATGCCACCCATCGTCTTCAATCTGCAATCTGCATTGGACAATCCGCAATTTCCATCTTACGAAACCGCCGCCAGGCGCGACGCGCCCACCTCGCAAACGCCGGCCGCGCACTGCTTGCCGCGGACGTGCGTCTCAAACTCTTCGCGGAAATGCCCGAGCGTGGTCAGCACCGCGCCGGGCGCCATGCCGCCCATCCCGCACACGGCCGCCGATCGCACCGAGCGGGCCAACCGCTCCAGCAGCCCGAGGTCGGCTGCCGTACCGTTGCCCTCGCAGATCCGGCTCAAAATGCGGTGCATCTGCTTGGTGCCCTCGCGGCAGGGCACGCACTTGCCGCACGACTCTTCCAGGAAGAAGCCCACAAGGAACCGGGCCATGTCGACGGTGCAGGCCGTATCGTCGAGCACGATCACGCCGCCGGTGCCGATCATGATCGACTGGCCCTCGCGGTCTTCGGTGTCGATCGCCAAATCGAGCATCGTGGGCGGGATGCAGCCGCGCGAGGCCCCGCCGGCCTGGAGGGCCTTGAGCGGCCGGTCGCCGATCAATCCGCCGCCGATCTCGTAGACCAGCTCCCGCAGCGTGATGCCGAACGGCACCTCGACCAGCCCGGCGTTCTTGACCGCCCCTTCCAGGGAGAAGATCGTGGTGCCGGGAGTCCGCTTGGTGCCCATGCCGGTGTACCAGGCGGCGCCCCGCGTCACGATTGGGGCCACGCTCGCCCATGTCTTCACGTTATTGACCACGGTGGGTTTACCCCATAAGCCCGCGGTGACCGGATACGGGGGGCGCGTGCGGGGCTCGCCGGAGTGGCCTTCGAGCGACTCGATCAGGGCCGTCTCTTCGCCGCAGATATAGGCCCCGGCCCCGCGGCGGACCGTGACGTGAAACGAAAAGCCGCTGCCGAAGATGTTCTCGCCCAGGAGCCCGCAATCCTCGGCCTGGTCGATGGCGTGTTCGAGGATCTCGATGGCCAGCGGATACTCGCTGCGGACGTAGATGAATCCTTCGCTCGCTCCGATCGCGTAGGCGCCGAGGATCATGCCTTCGAGGATCGCGTGCGGATCGCCCTCCAGCACGGTGCGATCCATGTAAGCCCCGGGCTCCCCTTCGTCGGCGTTGCAGACCACGTACTTGACGTCGGCCGGGGCCTGGCGTGCCAGGCGCCACTTCTGGCCCGTGGGAAACGCCGCCCCGCCTCGCCCGCGAAGGCCCGACTGGAGCACCTCGTCGATCACGGCCTCGGGCGCGAGTTGGGTGAGGGCCCGCATGGCCGCGCGATACGTGCCCCGGGCGATGGTTTCGTCCAGCGACATCGGGTCGATCGAGCCGCAATTGCGGAGGATCACCTTCTTCTGACGCCGATAGAAATCCATGCCGGACCACTCGGGCACGGCCCGGAGTTGGCTCGGACCCGCCGGGTACTCGTACACCTCGCCCGTGGAAACGTACACTTCCCGCTCGAAACGGCCCAAGGCCCGCTTCGGCTGGAGGTCGCCTCGGGTGTAGGCTTCCAACAGGGCGCGGGTCGTCTCGGGCGTCATGTTGCCGTAGCTGACCCTCGGACCGCCGGGCACCACCAGATCCACCAACGGCTCCTTGGCGCAGAAGCCGATGCAGCCGGTGCGGCACACCACGGCATCGAGGCCGAGTTCTTCGACCGCGCGTCGGGCAGCCGCCTCGACCGCCCTCGCGCCCATGGCCACGCCGCAGCTCGCCGAGCCCACGAGCACCTTCAGCCGCTTGGGGTAAAGTGTTGCCCGGCCGGCGGCTTCGGCCCGATCGAGGTCGGCCACGTTGCGTAGGGGTTGACTCATGCGAACTGCTCCAGGATCTGCGGCACGCGGTCGAGGTCGACCCGGCCGAAACTCTGCCCCGCGATCTTCATGGCCGGCGACAACGCGCACAGCCCGAGGCAGCGGACCGTGCGGAGCGTGAATCGTCCTGCCGGATCGGTCTGGCCGGCGCGAATGCCGAGTTCCTTCTCCAGCCGCTTCAAGAGGGCCCTCGATCCCCGGGCGTGGCACGACGTGCCGGCGCACGCCTCGACCACGTAGCGGCCCACCGGCTCCAAGTGGAACCGGTCGTAAAAACTCGCCACGCGGAGGATCTCCGCGAGCCGCATTCCCCAGAGGCAAGCCAGGTGTTCCAGCACGCCGCGGGGGATGTAGCCGTAGCTCTGGTTGATCTCTTGGAGCACGGGCATCATGGCTCCCGGATCGCCTTGATGGCGGGCGAGGATTTCGTTGACGCGGGTGGCGTCGGTTTCGTTCAAGGGCGTGGTCGGCTGAAATGGCGGGGGGCTCTCGGCCGTGTTGCGGACCGGGCAGGCCGTCCAGCAGTCGCCGCAACCGGTACACTTGCTGGCAATGACGCCGCGGGGCCGCTTGCGCACTTCGGCGACGAAATGGCCCGCCTCGCCCTCCAGCCTGGTCACGTCGGCCATCGTCAACACGTCGATGTTGTAGTCCCGCATGCACTCGACGAGCTTCGGGGAGATGATGCAGGTGGCGCAGTCGCCGGTGGGGAAGGTCTTGTCGAGCCGGGCCATGCCGCCGCCGATCGTCGGGCTCTCTTCCACCAGGTAGACGCGAAATCCGGCGGCCGAGAGGTCCAGCGACGCTTGGATCCCCGCGATGCCCCCGCCGCAAACGAGCACCGCCCCGCACGGGCCTTTGCCGTTTCCGTTGCCGGACACCGCTTCGATTTGGCCAATCGGTCCACTCATAATTTCCCTCCCGAGCAGAACTCTCCTCGCCCGCTTGCGGGAGAGGGGCAGGGGGTGAGGGTGGGCGGTTGAGCCACCTTGTCGCCACGACTCAACAGCCCCTCGGCCCGGATGGTCAACGCCTTGAGGCCGACTTCCTGGAACGACAGCCCCAGGGCCAGCCCCAACAACTGCGTGACGTACAGCACCGGGGTTGCCGGGATCGCCCCGTGGGCCTTCGCCGCGTCGGCCTGACGCAGATCGAGGTTCACCTGGCACAAGGGGCAGGCCACGACCAGGCACTCGGCCCCGGCCTGGCGCGCCATGGAGAGCAGCCTGTGGCCCAACCGGCCCACCACGTCGGCGTGCGTCATGGAGAGACTCGCCCCGCAGCACTCCGTCTTGTAGGGCCAGGCGACCGGCTCCGCGCCCGCGGCCGCCACCAGGTCGTCCATCGAGGTCGGCTGCTCGGGGTTGTCGAAGGCGACGATCTCCGGCGGCCGCGTGAGCAGGCAGCCGTAGTAGCAGGCGACCCGCAAGCCGGCAAGCCGTGGGGCAGGTTGCCAACCTGCCCGGCGCTTAGAGTTCTCCGTCGTGGCGGGCAGGTCGGCGACCTGCCCCACGGCCGCGCGGATCTTCTCCAGTCCGAAGTGATTCACCAGCACGTCGAGCACGTGGTGCACCTCGACGCCGCCGTCGTAAGGCTTGCCCGTAATCCTCTCGGCGCTATGGCGCTCGGACGCTTCGTTTCGGACCTTGTGATTGGCGGTCCGCAGCCGGGCATAGCACGACGCGCAGGCGGCCATCACCGGCAGCCCGGCGGCCTGGGCCTTCTGGAGATTGAGGACCGGCAGGGCGACCGCCAGCGAGGCGTTGGAGGCATGGGCGGGGGTGGAGCCGCAGCAAACCCAGTCGGGAATTTCCTCCAGCTCGATCCCCAGGGCGCGGCACACGGCCCGGGTCGAGCGGTCGAAGTCCCACGCGGTCGATTCGAGGCTACAGCCGGGAAAATACGCGTACTTCACGACCGTTTCTCCTCCTCGACTTGTGGCACAGCCGCCCCCGGCTGTGTTGGGGAGTTCCGCACAGCCGAGGGCGGCTGTGCCACGTTATGGGACAGGCCCGTAGCGTCTCTCCCCCCTCCCTTCTCCCCTCTCCCTTCTTCATCCGCCCGCCGGAACACCTCGCGGACCTCGCCGGCACTTCCGCTCCGCTTCGGCAGGAGCGAGAGCTTTCCCTTGGTCAGCATTTGCGGGACCTTGCCGACGTCGGAGAACAGATCGCCGGTGCGGAGCTTGTAGGAGGCCATCATGCCCACTTCAAACACGCGCCCGTGCCGCCGCACACGCCCCAGGAAGCTGCGGTTGAACTCTCGGCCGTGGGCGTCGGGCAGGGCCACCTGGCGGTCGATGGCCATGATCCGCAGGGCATCCATCACGCCGGCAATGTCGATCCCCATGGGGCACCGCGTGGTACACGCCTCGCACGACGCGCAAAGCCAAATCGACTGCGAGCCGAGCACCTCGGCCTCCGCCCCCAGGTGTACCAGGCGCATCACCTGACTGGGCAAGAAGTCCATTTCCGGGCCGATCGGGCAGCCGGTGCTGCACTTGTGGCACTGGAAACACGCGCTGACGGCGGTGCCGGCGCGCTGTTGGACCTCGTCGAGGAGGTCGCCGGTGTTCCAGGGGATGGTCATTGACATGGGTGTGAGACTGCAAATTGAGAATTCAGTAGTTCCAAGTTTGCGTGAATTGCTATAGGTGAACGCAAGGCCCCTCGTGTAAACAACTTGTGACAACAGGTTCGTTCACACGGAGGGAGCCATGCGTTCAAGGACGAATTTTACTATTT
>Ga0172371_10000889_pt1 | contig 47206 bp, 48 predicted proteins | sample Lak12m_FD_114543 | JGI IMG/M metagenome (GOLD analysis project Ga0172371, IMG submission 114543) | Freshwater microbial communities from Kabuno Bay, South-Kivu, Congo - kab_022012_12m | ecosystem: Environmental > Aquatic > Freshwater > Lake | place: Democratic Republic of the Congo: South-Kivu... | reverse complement strand
GAGCGGGCCCAGCCGGCGGCGAAGTCGTACCCGGCCATGTCCTTGTCGGGGCCGACGGTGCCGTAGGCGGACACGATGCCGTAGATGAGGTCGGCGCGGTGCTCGAGCAGCGTCTCGTAGTCGAGCCCGAGACGCCCGAGCGAGCCGGCCTGGTAGTTGGTCAGGAACACGTCGTGGTCGGCGACCATCTTGTAGACGATGTCCTTGCCCGGCTGCTGCCGCAGGTCGATGGCGATGCTCTTCTTGCTGCGGTTGTGCAGGTAGAAGCCCGGGTTGACCTCAGTGCCGCGGAAGGTCCGCGACTGGTCGCCGCTGAGGGGTTCGATCTTGATCACGTCGGCGCCGCAGTCACCCATCATGGAGGTCGCGGCCGGGACGGCCACGACGTGTCCCATCTCGATGACCTTGACGCCGTTCAGGATGTCGCTCATGTCACTTCCCACTCTCGAAACGGAAGGTCTGGTCGGGGTCGATCACGGCAAGGATGCGCACCATGCAGCCGTCGCCGCCCGGCCAGCGCCACGGGAGCGCCATGAAGGTGCAGCGCTTGCCGGTGACCTCGTCCAGGTCGCCGCCCACGTTCTCGATGCCGGGGATGCCGCCCTTGCACATGAGGATCTTGTGCGCGGGCTCCCAGAGCGGGAAGTCGTCCTTGGGGTCGTGCCCGTACTCGGCCTTGTACTCCTCGATGAGGTGCGGCTGTGTCGGTCCGAGGCCGTGGTCGACGACCTTGGTCGCCAGCGGGTGGTCGTTGGCCTGGTGGCCGTAGCCCACCAGCTTGACCTTCTTCTCGACCAGCCACTCGGCGCCCTCGGCGCCCATGCCGCAGCCGTAGGCGAAGTACTCGTCGGTGTCGTCCCACAGGCGGTGGAAGCCCGTGTTGATCATGACGATGTCGCCCTCTTCGATCGTGGGCGTGGCATTCTCGAGGTCCTCAGGCGTGATCACGCCCCACTTGCCCTTGGGGATGTCGACGCAGACGCCGGTGCCGAACAGGCGCCACAGCGGGTAGTCGGCGATGCTGGGGGTGTTCTCGGTCACGTGCAGCGGGGCGTCCATGTGCGTGCAGCGGTGCATGATGCCTTCCCACTCCACCTCGTAGACGCCGTCCTTGGCGTGGAACTTGCTGACCTTCACGTTGACGCTCGGGGTGGACGGCCACTCCGGGATGAACTGCGTGAACGTGTGGCTCAGGTTGTAGACCTTCAGACTCATGGTTCCCGTTTCCCTTCGGTCGGCGGCTGTCAGGAGCCGGAGGCGATGCGCTCGTTGCCGGTCGGGTCGCAGATGGCGACCATGCGCACGGGGCAGGCGTCGCCGTGCTCGAACTTCCACGGGGTCGCGGCGATGGTGGCGCGCTTGCCCTTGAGCAGGTCCACGTCGCCCCCCACCTGCTCGACGGTGGGGATGCCGGCGCCCAGGAGGATCTTGTGGGCGACGTTCCACTCGCCGTGCTCGGTCTTGGGGTCCTTGCCGGTGGCGGCCTTGTACTCGCCGGCGAGGCGCCTCATGTGCGGGCCGCCGCGGTGCTGGGCCATGTTGGTGGCCAGCGGGTGGTCGATCTGCGGGGTGTCGATCGCCACGAACTTGGGCTCCATGTTCACGAGCCACTCGGCCGCGTCCTTCGAGAGGCCCGGCGCCTCGCCGTAGTACTCGAGGCCGTCGGAGTAGCGGTGGTGCCAGCCGGTCACGATGACGACGATATCGCCCTTCTTGATCTGCGGTGCGGAGGCCTGGAGGTCGGCGGCGGTGACGAGCTCCCAGCGGTTCTTGGGCACGTCGACGATGGCGCCGTTGCCGAAGAGGCGGTCGGGCGACACGGCGGCGAGGTCGGCGCCCTTCTGGATCAGGTGGATCGGCGCGTTCATGTGCGTGCCGGTGTGCAGGCTGGTGGTGATGCGCCAGGCCAGCACGCCGTGCTGCGCGTGCTTGACGGCGCGCACCATGCGCACGTCGGTCTGCCCCGGCATGGACGGCACGCCGTGCCCCCACACGTGGCTGAGCTCGACGAACTCGAGCCCCGAATATGGGTCGGTGACCATTCCTGTCATAGCTCTCTCTCCTTGAGGACGGTGGAGTCGGCGTCGTGCGCGCGAGGCGCTAGCCGGCAGCCTCCACGATCGTGGCCATTCCCTGGCCGCCGGCGATACAGATGCCGGCGAGGCCGTAGCGCGTGCCCCGCCGGCGCATCTCGTAGAGCAAGGTGGTGAGGATACGGGCGCCAGAGCAGCCCAGGGGGTGACCCAGGGCGATGGCGCCGCCGTTGACGTTGGTGATGTCTTCGTCGAGGCCCAGCTCGCGGACCACGGCGAGCGTCTGGGCCGCGAACGCCTCGTTGACCTCGACGAGCCCGACGTCGGACAGCGTGAGGCCGGCCTTCTGCAGCGCCTTGCGCGTGGCCGGGGCCGGCGCGATGCCCATGAAGCGCGGGTCGACGGCGGCCACGGCCTGGGCGCGCACCGTCGCGAGCGGCTCGAGGCCGCGCCGCGCAGCCTCCGCGGCCGTCATGAGCACGAGGCAGGCGGCGCCGTCGTTGCGACCGGACGCGTTGCCGGCCGTCACGGTGCCGCCCTCCTTGAACACCGACGCCAGCGCAGCCAGTTGCTCCATGCTGGTGCGGCGCGGGTGCTCGTCGGTGTCGAAGGGCTGCGCGGGCCCCCTACGGGCGGGCACCTGCACCGGGACGATCTCGTCCCGGAAGCGCCCGCCCTCGATGGCCGCGAAGGCACGCTCCTGGCTGCGCAGCGCGTACGCGTCCTGCTCCTCGCGGCCGATGCCGTACTCCTCCGCGAGGTTCTCGGCCGTCAGACCCATCGTCAGATCGCCGTACACCTCGTAGGGCTGCGAGCGTGGCTGGCTCTCGGTGTTGGAGTCGACCACGACGGAGTTGCCGCTGGTGAAGCCGAAGCGGGCGCCGCGCAGGTAGTACGGCGCCAGGCTCATGCTCTCGACGCCGCCGGCGACCACGATACCGGCCTCGCCGCACCAGATGGCCTGCACGGCGCTGCTCACTGCCTGCAGGCCGGACCCGCACTGGCGCATCACCGTGTAGGCCGGTACCTCGACCGGGAAGCCTGCCTTGAGCGCCGCCACCCGCGCCAGGTTGGCGGCGTCGGCGCTCTGCTTGGTCTGGCCGAGGATGACTTCGTCCACCTCGGCCGGCGCCACGCCGGCGCGCTCCACGGCCGCCTCGATGACGATCCGCCCGAGCTCCTCGGGCTGGACGTCCTTCAGCGAGCCGCCGAGACGGCCGAGCGCCGTGCGCACGGCTGAGACGATGACGACGTCTGGTCTGCCGGAGACGGGGGTCAAGCGGCTGCGATCACGCGTAGGCCATCATGCCGCCGTCCACGTACAGGACGGTGCCGGTGATGAAGTCGGAGGCCGACGAGGCGAGGAACACGGCCGGGCCGACGAGGTCCTCGACGTCGGCCATGCGCCCCATGGGCACGTTGAGCAGCATGCGCTCGTAGCGCGAGGAGTCCTGCTTGATGCGCTCGGCGGTCATCGGGGTGCGCGTGATGATCGGCCCCAGCGCGTTGACGTACACCTTGTACGGGGCGAGCTCGACACCGAGCTGCTTGGTGATCATCTTGACGGCGCCCTTGGTGGCGCAGTAGCCGGCGTTGCCGCCGAGCGCGCCGCGGTCGTCGCGCACCGACGAGAGATTGATGATCTTGCCGCTACCCTGCTGGATCATGTGCGCGCCGAACAGCTTGCAGGCCATCATCACGGCCTTGACGTTGACGGCGAAGAGCTTGTCCCACTCGTCCATGGGATACTCGGTGGCGTGCGCCTTGAAGTTGTAACCCAGGGCGTTGACCAGGATGTCCACGCTGCCCATGCTCGCGACCGTCGCCTCGACGAGCGCCTGCATGCTCTCCTCGTCAGTCGCGTCGACCTCGTGCGTGAGGACCCCTCCGTGCCCCGCCTTCGCCAGCGCATTGGTGCACCGCTCCAGGCCGGCAGCGTCGCGGTCGGCCATCTCCAGGCGGGCGCCGTAGCGCAGCAGCCCGGCGGCGATGGCCGTACCCATGCCGCCGGCCCCGAGGACCACGGCGTTCTTGCCTTTGAGTGAAAAGAGATCGTCCATGGTCAGCGTGTCCCTTCGATGTCCGTCATTGCCTGGTGATGCCGAGGATGGCCCGGGCCTCGTCCGGCGTGGCCGGCTCGAGGGTGAGCTCCCTGGCGATGCGCACGGTGCGTTCCACGAGCTGCGCGTTGCTGCGCGCGAGCGCGCCCTTGCGGTAGTAGATGTTGTCCTCCAGGCCCACGCGGGCGCAGCCGCCCATCACCATCCCCATGGTGGTGAGGGGCAGCTCGGCCGCGCCGGTCGCGGTGACGTTGAAGTACGTGTCGTCGGGCAGGAACTGGTACATCGAGTAGAGGGTGTCGGGGGTCGCCTCGATGGCCCCCTGATGCATCATCCCGAGCACGAAGTTCACGTAGTACGGCGGCTCGACCAGGCCCTTGGCGATGAGGTTGCGCACGTCGCGGTACATGCTCTGCGAGTAGCACTCCATCTCCGGCTTGATGCGCAGAGCCTGCATCTTCGCCGCCCAGGCCTCGATGTCGGCGGTCATGTTGCGGAACGGCTCGCCGGCGTTGGGGCCGCTCTGGCGCATGAGCGTGCCCATGTTGAGCGTGGCCATCTCGGGCCCGGCGTCCAGGCACGAGACGCGCTCCTCGATGGTGAGGTTGGTCCCGCCGCCGGTCGACAGGTTGACCACGACCTCGGGACAGACGCCGCGCACGGCCGCGAGGATCTCCTCGAACTTCGCGCGCGTGCCGCAGGGCCTGCCCTGCTCGTCGCGCGCGTGCACGTGCACCACGGCGGCGCCGGCGTCGTGGCACTCGCGCGCCGCCCGCGCCAGCTCGTGCGGCTGCTCTGGGACCGCCGGGTTCATCGCCTTCGTCACAAAGGCGCCGTTGAGGGCGGCGGTGATGATGACCTTGCCGGCCGGAAGCTTCACGAGGCGTCTCCGCTGCTCACAAGCGGGTGTCGAGGTGCGGTTGCATGGCCGCGAACACGTCGAGCAGGGCCTCGTCGCGCGCGGCGAGCACCTCCTCGAGGTCGGCGTCGCCGTAGTCGTAGAAGCCGCGCCCGGTCTTGACGCCGAGCTCGCCGCGCTCCACGTGCTCCACGAGGCAGCGCGGCTCCTCGTCCGGCGGCGCCTCGACGTAGCCCGGGTTCTGCAGGTTGAGCAGGGTCAGGTCGAGGCCGGTGAAGTCGCAGCGCTGCACGACCCCCAGCACAACGGCGCGCGGGACGATGGACGCCTTGACCGCGCGGTCGAGCTCCTCGGGCGTGATGTAGCCGTTGTCGAGCAGGAAGAAGACCTCGCGCCCGATGGCGCGCTGCAGGCGGTTCACGCAGAAGCCCGGGACGAAGCGCTCGAGCACCACCGGGACGCGGCCGACGGCCTCGAGGAGGCCGACGACGGCGGCGACGGTCTCGGGGCTCGTGTGCTCGCCCTTCACGACCTCGACCAACGGCACGATGTGCGCCGGCAGGAACCAGTGGGCGATCACGGTGCACTGCAGGCGCCCCTCTGGCACCAGCGCGAAGACGTCGAGGTACGAGCTGTTGCTGGTGAAGAGGCATTCCGGCGGGCAGACGGCGTCGAGCTCCGCGAACACAGCGCGCTTGACCTCGGCCCGCTCGGCCACGGTCTCGACCACGAGGTGCGCCCCCTCCCCGGCCTCGGCGATGGACGTCGTCGCGGCGATGCGGGCGATGATGCGCGGCACCTCCGCCTCGGCGACCAGTCCGTGCCGAACGACCGTGGCGAGGTTCGCGGCGATCGTGGCCTGTGCTCGCTCGAGCGTGGCCTCGGTGCGCGAGTACAGGGCGACCGGGTGACCGGCTGTGGCGAACACCTGCGCGAGGCCGGGTCCCATGGCCCCGGCCCCGATCACCGCTACCTTCTGTTCACTGACGGCGCGCATGATGCGCTCCTAATGGTATGGACATATCATTTTTCGCACCGCTGAGCGTAGGTCATCGGGCGCGTCAGTTCAAGTGGGGACCGCGCCCGACGACGCGCGACGCGCCCGCGCCGTCGACAGCGGCGGGCGCGGGCCGTACGCGCGACGAAGGCCGGGGCGCTGCGGGCGCCCCGGCGGCCGTGAAACGCGCCGCCGGCTAGCTCGCGGTTCCGGCGTAGCCCAGATATGCCGAGAGCGCGGCGGCGCTGTCTTTGACCGCCGCGATGCAGGCCTCGCGCTCGGGCGAGCCGAAGCGCCCGGTCGGGACGACGAGGCCGATGCTGCCGATGACCCGCCCCACCTGGTCGCGGACGGGGGCGGCGACGGCGCAGGTGCCGACGTTGCGCTCCTCGATGTCGAGCGCGACGCCTTCCAGCCGGGCGCGGTCCAGCTCCGCAGCGAGCTCGTCGGGGTCGATGATGGTGCGCGGCGTGAGGCGCGCGTGCGGCGTGGCGACCACGCGCGCCCTCTCCTCGTCCGGCAGTGACGCCGCGAACATCTTGCCGTGCGCGTTCGCGGTGTCGCCGATCACGCGGCCGACGGCGACCTCACGCTTGTGCGGCCGCGGCGAGTCGACCATGTCGACGCACACGGCCGAGCCGTCGACGTCCACGGCGAGCGTCGCGGACTCGCCGGTCTGCTCCACCAGCGCAGTCATGTAGGGACGGGCGATGGTGACGAGCTCGGCGTAGCCCTCGGAGAGATACGTCGATGCGAGCAGCGCCGGGCCCAGCCGGTACCGGCCGCTGGTGCGGTCGGTTACCAGGTACCCCGCACTCTGCAGGGTCCTCGCCATGCGGTACCCCGTCATGCGCGGGAGCTGGAGCTCGGCGACCATCTCGTCGAGCGTCCACTCACGGTGCACCGAGTCGAACAGGCCCAGCATCCCCAGGCCCTTGGCGAGCGCGCGGACGACGAACGCGTCGCCGCGGTCCGCGCCGTTGGGGGCGTCGGACGCCTGGCGCTTCTTCGTCTCTGTCCGGGTCTCGCGTGGCATGGGCTGAGCCCCTCCTATCGTCAGCTCGCGAACATCGCGTCGATGTCGGCGTCGGCCACGTCGTAGCGGTTGCCCGACGGAAGCACAGCCTCGTCGACGCAGAACGCCGGCAGCCGGTCGTCGGCGGCCGTGAAGCCGGCACCCTGATTGAAGGCCCGCTCCCCGCGCACGACCTCGTTGCCCATGCTGATGAGGAAGTCGTCGGGAAGATCCTCGCCGGTGACGGCGCGGGCGGCCGCGACCATGAGCCCCTGCAGCTCCGGGATGTCCAGCGCCGGCAGCGTCGCGAAGAGACACATGCCCAGGGAGTCGATGGCCGCGAAGTAGCACTGCAGGAACTCGGAGATCTGCGCCTGCCCCTCGGAAGAGGCGGGGTCGTAGCCGGGGTTGGCAGGGCTGGGCAGGGCGTTGCCGCAGGTGTGGTCGGCGCCCTGGGTGGCGGTGGCGTACGTGGTCCCCGTGCCCTTGAGCACGCGCGGGTCGTAGGCGGCGAAGCTCTGGCCCTTGACGGCCGGGACGCGGGACACACCCAGCACCTTGCCGGTGGTGGCGCAGCCGTCGGCGAGCATCTTCGCGTTCGCGTCGCCGCGCGTGAGCCCGGCAAGCATGTCGTGGGCACCTTGGCCGTCGCCCCACTGCAGCAGACCGGCCTCCATGGCGACGCCCATGGCGGCGCCGATGTCCATGGTGTCGAGGCCGAGGTCGTCGCAGAGGCGGTCGATACGTGCCACCTGCTCGATGTCGTCGATCAGGCAGTTGGAGCCCACGAGACCGATGGTCTCGAACTCGAGGCCGGCGGTGATGAGCTCGCCCTGCTCGTCGGTGAAGACCTGCGAGCAGTTGATGATGCAGCCGCGCATGCAGCTGTGCTTCTGGGCGCCGTTCGGGCGCGCGTTGATGAGCTCGACCATGTGCTCGCCGGTGATGCCCTCGGCGTTCTCGAACGTGCCGGCCGAGAAGTTCTTCGTGGCCAGGCAGCCCATCGATTGCGTCACGTTCACGAGGAAGGCCGAGCCGAGGGCCTCGAGCGCGGCCATGGCCGGGTGCGAGAGGATGCCGTCGGTGAGCTGCTTGGAGAGATCCTTGAGCGCGGCCTGGTCGGCGACCGAGACGCCCGGGCCGCCGGCGCCGTCGATCACGACGGCCTTGAGGTTCTTCGAGCCCATGACGGCGCCGAGGCCGCCGCGCGCAGCGGCGCGCAGGTAGTGGTCGGAAGTGGTGACGATGACGGCGGCGGCCTTCATCATCATCTCGCCGGCGGGGCCGATGCAGATGAACGAGGGCTTGTCGCCGTACTTCTCCTTGAGGGCGTCGACCGTGGCGTAGGAGCCGAGGCCGGCGAGCTCGGGGGCGGGCACCAGCTTCGCCCCGCCTGCGCCGATCTCGAGCACGCTGAGCTCGGCCGCGCGGCCCTTCAGCTCGATGCCGCGCAGCCCCAGCCGCGCCATGGCGCGCGCCGCGGAGCCGCCGGAGTTGGCCTCCTTGATGCCGCCGGTGAGCGGGCTCTTGCCGCCCACCGAGAGCCGGTGGCCGTTGGGCACGAGCGTCCCAGCGAAGATGCCGGCCGCGATCACGAGCACGTTGCCGGGGCCGAGCGGGTCGGCCGTCGGCTCCACGTCCCGCGCCACGACGGCCGAGGTGAGCCCGTGGCCGCCGAGCGCCACGTACTCCGCGGCCAGAGGCTCCTGGCTGACAGAGCCGGTCGTCAGATCGACAGTAAGGAAGTCGGTCAAGGTCGCTCACATCCTTTCCCGGGGCCGGAGCGTCGCCCACGCTCGCCCTTCCGCCGCCCGGAGCTGGCCAGAAGTGATATAGGCATATCACTTCCTAACAAGACGGGTGCAGTATGCGACGTTCGCGCGCGGGATACAACACCCGAGCGTCCGGAATGTCACCGCGACGGCCGGGCCGCCGGGCCGGAGCCGGGTCGTGAGGCCGGGCGGAGCCGCGACGCGAAGCCGGGCGGCCCGGCCGGTGTGCGCCGGACGAGGGCGCCGCCCGTCAGGGCAGGGCGCGCGCCAGGCTGGCCATCTCGATGGCCGAGGCGGCGGCGGCCCAGCCCTTGTTGCCGGCCTTGCTGCCGGCGCGCTCCACGGCCTGCTCGATGGTGTCGGTGGTCAGGACGCCGAAGATGACCGGCACGCCGCTGTCGAGGGTCACCTTGGCGATGCCCTTGGCGGCCTCGCCGGCCACGTAGTCGAAGTGCGGCGTGCCGCCGCGGATCACGGCGCCCAGGCAGATCACGGCGTCGTACTTCTTGCTCTCCGCGAGCCGCTTGGCCACGAGCGGGATCTCGAAGGCGCCCGGCACCCAAGCCACGTCCACGTCGCCGTCGGCGACGTCGTGCCGCCGCAGGCAGTCCAGAGCGCCCTCGTACAGGCGACCGGTGATGAGCTCGTTGAAGCGGCCGACGACGAGGGCGAACTTCATCCCCGTGCCGTTGAGCATGCCTTCGTAGGTGGTCATCGTGCGGCTCCTCTCAGCCCTCGTTCCCTTCCTCCTGCGCGAACAGGTCCTCGTGCTCGAGCAAGTGGCCCATCCTGTCTCTCTTGGTGCGCAGGTACTCCAGGTTGCCGTCGTGCGGCGCCACCTCGATGTGCTCGCGCCCCGTGACTTTCAGGCCGTAGCCCTCCAGGGCCACGATCTTCTTGGGGTTGTTGGTCATGATGCGGATCGTGGAGAGGCCCAGGTCGGCGAGGATCTGCGCGCCGATGCCGTAGTCGCGCAGGTCGGGGGCGAAGCCCAACTCGACGTTGGCGTCGACAGTGTCGAGGCCCTGCTCCTGCAGGGCGTAGGCCTTGAGCTTGTTGAGCAGGCCGATGCCGCGGCCCTCCTGGCGCATGTACAGGATGACCCCGAGGCCCTCCTCCTCGATGCGGAGCATGGCCTCGGCGAGCTGCTCGCCGCAGTCGCAGCGAAGAGAGCCGAAGGCGTCGCCGGTGAGGCACTCGGAGTGGACCCTGACCAGCACGTCCCTGCGCCCCGCCACCTCGCCCTTGACGAGCGCCACGTGGTGAGAGCCGTCGATGACGGTCTCGTAGCCGATGGCCTTGAAGTCGCCGTACTTCGTCGGCATCGCGACGGTGGCGCCGCGGCGGATGAGCTTCTCGTTGCGGCGCCGGTACTTGATGAGATCGGCCACGGTGATGATCTTGAGGCCGTGCTTCTCGGCGTACGGGACGAGGTCGGGCACGCGCGCCATGGTGCCGTCGTCGTTCATGATCTCGCAGATCACGGCGGCCGGGTACAGGCCGGCGAGGCGCGCGAGGTCCACGCCGGCCTCGGTCTGACCGGCGCGCTCGAGCACGCCGCCGGGACGCGCCATGAGCGGGAACACGTGCCCCGGCTGCACCAGGTCGGCGGGCGTGGACTCGGAGTCGATGGCCACCTGGATGGTGTGGGCGCGGTCGGCCGCCGAGATGCCGGTGGTGACGCCCTCGCGCGCCTCGATCGAGACAGTGAACGCCGTCTGCAGACGGGCCTCGTTCTTCGGGGTCATGGGCGGCAGGTTGAGCTCGGCGCAGCGCTGCGGCGTGAGCGTGAGACACACGAGCCCGCGGCCCTCTTTGGCCATGAAGTTGATGCGCTCGGCGCTGGCGAACTGGGCCGCCATGGTGAGGTCGCCCTCGTTCTCGCGGTCCTCGTCGTCGCAGACGATGACCATCTTGCCCTCGCGCAGGTCGTCGAGCGCGTCGGCGATGGAGGCGAAGGGGCGGCGTGCACCGTCGTCCCCGTTGCGCCCCTCGTCACCGGGGCGTGAGTCGTCGTGGGTGGTCATTCAGAACCCCGCTTCCGCAAGTTTCTCCCAGGTGAGCCCGTCCTGCGGCTTGCGGCCGTGGACGAACGCGTACACGTACTTGGCGATGAGGTCGGCCTCGAGGTTGACCCGCACGCCGGGCGCCAGGCGCGACAGCGTCGTCGCGGAGGCGGTGTGCGGTATGAGGGACACGGTGAGGCGACGCCCTTCGACGGCGACGATGGTGAGGCTCACGCCGTCGAGCGCCACCGAGCCCTGGGCGACGCTCACGTCGCTCACGGCGGCGGGCGCCTCGAGGGCGACGACCAGGGCGTTGTCCTCGGGCGTGACCGCGGTCACGGCGCCGACGCCGTCGATGTGGCCGCTGACGAGGTGGCCGCCGAGGCGCGAGCGCAGCGTGAGCGCGCGCTCGAGGTTGAGGCGGTCGCCGGGGCGCCGGTCGGCGAGCGTGGTGCGGCGCACCGTCTCGGGCATGACGTCGGCGGTGAAGCCCGCGGGCCGCACCGCCGTCACAGTGAGGCAGACGCCGTCGGTGAGCACGCTGTCGCCGACGGCGAGCTCCTGCGTGACGAGGCTCGCGGCGACATCGAGCGTCGCGCTGTTCTGGCCGGTCCGCAGGCTGCGCAGCGTGCCGACCTCCTCGACGATGCCGGTGAACACCTCAGGCGTCCCCGTCGGGCGCGGCGGGCGCGGCGGCGGGCGCGCCGCCCTCCCCGTACACCAGCGCGCCGCTCAGCAGCAGGTCGTCGCAGACCTGCCGCCACTCGATGTCGCGCAACCGCCAGGCGTCCGCGACAGAGCCGACGGCGGGCGCCGCGAACAGGTCGGGCGCGCCGCGCCCGACGATGAGCGGCGCCACGAACAGAAGCAGGCGGTCGACGAGGCGGTGGGCCAGCAGGTCGCCGGCCACCGTGGGACCGCCCTCGCACAGGATGTCCAGCAGGCCGCGCGCCGCCAGCGCCCCGAGGCCCGCGCGCAGGCCGCCGTCGCCGCACTCGACGAGCTCGGCGCCGCGCGCGGCCAGCAGGTGCCGCGCGGCGTCGGCGGCGTGCTCCGCGAGCACGATGGTCCGCACCTGGTGGGCCGTGGTCAGCACCTTGGCGTCCTCGGGCAGCCAGCCGTCGCGCGTGGCCACCACGCGCACCGGGTCCCTGCCCTCGGCGAGCCGCACCGTGAGCTCGGGGTCGTCGCGGCGCACGGTGCCGGCGCCCACCAGCACGGCGTCGACCTGCGCGCGCAGCTCGTGCACCGCACGGCGGCTGTCCAGACAGCTGATCCAGCGCGCGTCGCCGCCGGCCGCCGCGACCTTGCCGTCGAGCGTGACGGCGGCCTTGTAGGTGACCTGCGGCAGCCCGCCGGCGTGAAACTTGAGGAACGGCGCGTTCTGCCTGCGGGCGCGCGCCTCCCAGACGTCGCCGGCCAGCTCGACCCGTACGCCGGCATCGCGCAGCCTGGCGAGGCCGCGGCCGGCGACCAGCGGGTTGGAATCCTGTAGCGCGACCACGGCGCGGCCGATGCCGGCCTCGACGAGGGCGTCGGCGCACGGCGGCGTGAGCCCGTGGTGGCTGCACGGCTCGAGCGTGCAGTACAGCGTCGCGCCGCGCGCGGCCTCCCCCGCCTCTCTGAGCGCCACGACCTCGGCGTGCGCCTCGCCCACGGCGAGATGCGAGCCCTCGCCGACGACGGCGCCGTCCCTGACGAGCACGGCGCCGACCAGGGGGTTGGGGTGCGTCCTGCCGCGGCCCTGCTCGGCCAGCGTGAACGCCCGTTGCATGTACCTGTCGTCGTCCTCGGTCACGAAAAAAGCCCTGAAGCCGGTGCTCCAGGGCCGACGACACGCGTCACCGCGCGGCGCTGCTTCTCTCATCCGGACTGTGACCGTCGGCCCAGGAATCTCACCTGGTCGGCCCTCCGTGGAGGGCTCGCGGGCTATGACCGCCGGTGGGGAGTTGCACCCCGCCCTGAAGCAGCTTGGTGGTACGCCGCGATTATACGGCCTCGCCGGCGGCGCACGCCAGCGCACCGTAGCGCTCGTGGATGTCGGCGCCGCCGAACACGCTGGAGCCGGCCACCAGCCAGTTGGCCCCGGCGGCCACGAGCTCGCGAGCGTTCATGGTCGTCACGCCGCCGTCCACCTCGATGGCCACCGCCTCGGGCAGGTAGGCACGCGTGCGGCGGATCTTGTCCACCGAGGTGCCGATGAAGCTCTGCCCTCCGAACCCCGGGTTCACCGACATGACGACGACGAGGTCGCAGTGGTGCCGGGCCTCGGCGAGCGTCTCAACCGGGGTGGCCGGGTTGAGGGCGACGCCCGCTGAGGCGCCGGACTCGCGGATGAGGCTGAGCACGCGGTGCAGGTGCACGCAGGCCTCCTGGTGCACCACGATGACGTCGGCTCCGGCCGCGGCGAAGGTGGGCACGTACTTCTCGGGCTGCTCGATCATGAGGTGCACGTCAAGCAGGGCGCCGGCGCCGTGGACCAGCGCCTGCAGGGCCGCGAGGACCAGCGGGCCGATGGTGATGTTGGGCACGAAGTGGCCGTCCATGACGTCGACATGGATGACCCGGGCGCCGGCGTTGAGGACCGTCTCGACATCGGCCGCGAGGGCGGCGAAGTCGGCGGAGAGGATGGACGGCGCGATGTGGACTTCGTGCAGCAGGTCGGACATGACGTTCCCTCCGGGGCTCGTGCGCCGCTCCCGGGCGGCGCGGCGCTATTCTATCCTGCGGCCTCGCGCCGCAGCCGCGCCACGAAGAACCCTGAGGCGCCGTGGCCGGGCGGCAGCACGAGCAGACAGCCGCCGGCGTCCGGGTGGCGAAGCGCCGGCCAGGCGGCGCCGAGGTCATCGAGGGTCCAGCCGCCCTCCGCCAGGAGGGCGTCCACGACCTCGACCGTCTCGGCGCGGGACAGTGTGCAGACGGCGTACGTGAGCAGGCCGCCGGGCCGCACGCAGGCGGCCGCCCGGCGGATCAGGCGGCGCTGGAGTTGCGCGAGGCGCGCCACATCGGCCTCGCGGCGCCGCCAGCGCAGGTCGGCGCGCGAGGCGAGCGTACCGAGCCCGCTGCACGGGGCGTCCAGGAGCACCGCGTCGAACGCGCCGGTGAACGACTCCGGCAGCTCGAGGGCGTCGGCCGCCAGCACCTCGACGCCTTCAACGCCCAGGCGCGCCAGGTTGGCGCGCATCCGCTCCAGGCGCGCCTCGTCCACGTCCACCGCCGTGAGGCGCGCGTGGGGCAGCGCGGCCGCCAGCTGCGCCGTCTTGGTGCCGGGCGCGGCGCAGAGGTCGAGCACCGCGGCGCCGGCGGGCACACCCGCAGCCGCCACGAGCCCGGCGACCTGCGAGCCGCGCGACTGCGGCGTGACCAGGCCGTCGCGGAAGGGGGCCGAGCGCTCCAGCGCCGGACCGTCGTACACCAGCGCCTCCGGCAGGCCGGTCGCGCCGGTCACGCTGAAGCCGGCGGCGGCCAGCGCCTGCCGCGCCGCCGCCCCGTCGCCGCGCAGCGCGTTGACCCGCAGGCAGCGCTCGGGGGGCTCGGCGGCGGCGGCCAGAAAGCGCGCCGTCGCCTCGTCGCCGAGCTCGGCCCGCAGCAGCCGCACAAGCCACTCCGGGACCGAGTAGCGGACCGCCCAGGCGCGCGTCGCGTCGCCCTCGGAGAGGGCGTCGAGCCGCGCGCGCCCCTCCCCCGCCACCTTGCGCAGCACGGCGTTGACGAAGCCTTGAGTACGCCTGCCCTGCCGGCGCACCTGGGCGACCGCGTCGTCCACGACCGCGTAGGCCGGCACGCGGTCGAGGTAGAGCAGCTGGAAGGCGGCCAGCCGCAGGGTCTCGAGCACGCGCGCGTCGGTGCGCGACAGGGGCGCGCTTGCGAACACCGCGAGGACGGCGTCGAGCGAGGCGCGGCGCTTCACTGTACCGACGACGAGCTCGTTGGCCAGCGCCCGGTCGCGCTCGCCCAGCCTGTCCAGCTCGGGGAGCGCGGCCAGGGAGTCGTCGACCCGGTCGCCCTCGGCGCGAAGCCGGAGCAGGGCCTTGAGGGCAGCGGCACGGGCCGGGCTGACGCTCACGGGTGGCCCACTTTCACGAGTCGGGCCGGCGCTCACGTGCGACCCGCCCTCACGGGCCGGCCAGCGCGCGCCCGGCGCCGCGCAGGAACTCCGCGGCGCTCACCCGCGCGCGCCCCTCCTGCTGCAGCTCGAGCACCTCGACCCAGCCGTCACCGGCTGCGAGCGTGAGGCGCGCGGGCCCGGGCGCGGGCCGCGGGCCCTGGCCCACCGCCGCGCGCCAAACAAGGGTGCGCTTGCCGAGCAGCTCGGTGACGGCGCCCAGGTGCGGCGACAAGGCGCGGACCTGATTGGCGATCTCGCTCGCCGGCCGGCTCCAGTCGATGGCCTTGTCCTCCGCGCCGATCTTGGCCGCGTAGGTGACCTCGCCGCGCTGTTCCTCCCAGCGCACGGTGCCTGTGGCGATGCCGTCCAGCACGGCCGCCAGCCCTTCGGCGGCCGGTCCGGCGAGCAGCTCGTAGGCTCGCCCGGCGTCGGCGTCCCGCGGCACGTGCACGTGACGCGTGTCGCCGACCGGCCCCTCGTCGACCCCTTCGCTCATCTTCAGGGTCGTGACCCCGAGCTCGGTCTCGCCGGCCATGAGGGCGCGCTCCACCGGGGCGGCGCCGCGCCAGTGCGGCACCAGTGACGGGTGCGTGACGATGACGGGCAGCGCCTCGAGCAGCGCCCGCCCGACGATCTGCCCGTAGGCGCAGACGGCGAGCACCTCAGGCCCGTGCTCGAGCAGCTCACACACCGCATCCGGCTCAGACACGCGCGGCGGCTGGAACACCGGGATGCCGCACTCCTCCGCGACCGTCTTGATGCGCGGCGGCTGCGGCGTGCCGTGGCGGCCGCGCGGGCGGTCGGGGTTCGTCAGGACGGCCACGGGCACGCGCCCGGCCGCGAGCAGGTGCCCAAGCACGAGTTCGGCGAACGGCGCCGTGCCCGCATAGGCGAAGCGCGGCGCGCTCACCGGCGGCGTGACACTCAGAGGCCCCCGCGGCCGAGGCAGGAGACGCCCGCGTCCTCACGCTCGCGCAGCGCGCGCATGACGGCCGCGCGGGCGGCGCGCGTGGTGCGGTCGACGATCAGCACGCCCTCGAGGTGGTCGTACTCGTGCTGGATGACGCGCGCCTCGAAGCCTTCGGCGCGGAAGTCCAGCGGCTCTCCGTCGCCGTCGAAGGCGCGGACCCGCAGACTCACCGGCCGCGTGACCGGCATGCGCAGGCCGGGCACGCTGAGGCAGCCCTCGTCGGCCTCCTCGGTCTCGTCCGAGAACTCGTCCAGCACCGGGTTGACGAGCACTCTGGGGTCGTCGTCCACATCGTAGACCAGCAGCCGCTGGAGCACGCCGATCTGCGGGGCCGCCAGGCCCACGCCCGGAGCGTCGTGCATGATGCGGATCATGCGCCTGGCCAGCTTGCGCAGGGGGCGGTCGAACTCCGTGACCTCACGGGCCTTCTCGTGCAGGGTGGGGTCGCCGATGACGCGGATGTCCCTGCGGGCCTCACGCTCGCGCCGGGACAGGACCTCGTCTTCACAGTCGATGTCGTGCGTCTGTATGTCGTGCGTATCGCTCATGACTCAATCGTACCTCATGCATCTACAGCCACTGCGGGTCGACGTCCGCGACGAGCCGCACGCCGCGCGCCGCATACCTGTCGCGGTCGGTGGCCAGCCACCGGCGCAGGCTGTCCAGAGTGTGCCCGGTTTCCGTCGTCTTCACCACCACGCGGCACGCGTGCCGTCCGCGCTCGCGCCAGAGCGGGCCGGGGCCGAGCACCTGCTCGCCGTGCCGCAGGCCCGCGGCGAGCTTCTCGGCCGTGTACCGGCCGGCGACCTCCACCTTGTCCGCATCACTCGCCGAGACCTCGAGGGCCACGAGCTGCCCTGAGGGCGGGTAGCCGAGCTCGCGGCGGCGCTCGAGCTCGTCGGCGTAGAACTTCTCCTCCTCGCGAGCCACGGCCATCGCGATGGGCCGCGCCTCGGGGTTCAGCGTCTGGACCACGACGCGCCCGGGGCGCTCGCCGCGACCGCTGCGCCCCGCCACCTGGATCAGCATCGCGAACGTGTGCTCCTCGGCGCGGAAGTCGGGGAAGTGCAGGGAGACGTCGGCGTTGACCACGCCGACGAGGGTGACCTCGGGGAAGTGGTGGCCCTTGGCGATCATCTGCGTGCCGACGAGCACCTTGGCCCCCGGCGCCGCGAAGCCGTCCAGCACCGCGCGCAGACGCTGGTACGAGGCGGCGACGTCGGAGTCGAGGCGCAGAAGCTCCACCCCCGGCAGCAGCGCCTGCACCTCGCGCTCCAGGCGCTCCGTGCCGAACCCGTGCCGCACCAGGTCGGTGCTCCCGCATTCCGGGCAGGCACCAGGCGCCGGCTCGGTGTGCCCGCAGGTGCGGCAGCGCAGGCGCTGCCCCGAGAACAGCGTGAGCGTGACGTCGCACTGCGGGCACTCCCAGGCGTGGCCGCAGTGATCGCAGATGAGGTACGACGCGAAGCCGCGACGATTGAGGAACAGGATGGCCTTCTCTCCAGCGTCGATGGTCGCTGTGAGCGCCTGTGCCAGGGTATCGGAGAACACGCCGTGGTGGTCGCGCATGTCGACGACCTCCATGGCCGGCGGCACGGAGCCGTCCACGCGGCGGCGCAGGTCGGCGTGCAGGGGCACGCGGGCGTAGGCCTCCACGCTGGGCGTGGCCGAGCCGAGCACGACCACCGCCCCGCTGCGCGCGGCGCGCCAGCGCACCACGGTGCGCGCGTCGTAGGCCGGCTCGCTCTCCTGCTTGTAGCTCGTGTCGTGCTCTTCGTCGACGATCACGAGCCCGAGGTCGCGCAGGGGCGCGAACGCCGCGGAGCGCGCCCCCACGACGAAGCGCACCGCGCCGTCCGCGATCGCTCGGTACGAGAGCAGGCGCTCGCGGGCCGTGAGCCCGGAGTGCAGCACGGCCACCTTCTGCCCGGCGAAGCGCTCGCGGACGCGCCTCACGGTCTGCCCGGTGAGGCCGATCTCCGGGACCAGGAAGAGCACCGAACGCCCGCCCTCAAGCGCCGCCTGGGCGGCCTGCAGGTACACCTCCGTCTTGCCGCTGCCGGTGACCCCGTGCAGCAGCACCTCCTCGCCGGGGCGCGACTCGCAGAGGATGCGGTGCACGGCGGAGCGCTGCTCGGGCAGCAGGTCGGGCACGTCGGAGAGCACGGCGCAGGCGGCCGCGCGCGCGGCCTGCGCCGCGGCGGCCGTGCCGGGCGCGCCACCGGCGCCGTCCCCGCCCTCCACCGTCACCCTCGAGGGTGACGACCCGGCGTCCCCGCCGGCCGGCTCCGCCTCTCCCCCGGCCACGACCAGCGCCCCGCACTCGAGCAGCCGCCGCAGGCCCGGCAGGGAGAGGCCCGTGGCGGCGCGCAGCGCGAGCTCGTCGACGACGCCGGACTTCTCGATGAGCTCGAGCGCGGCCCGCTGCCGCGGGCCCAGACGGCCGGGCGTGACCTCGCCGCGCGCCAGCTCTCGTCCGGCCGGCGCGGCGCCGGCCACGTGCACGCGGTACGCCACGCGCAGCCAGCCCCTGCGCCGGTACCGTCCGGCCAGCCTGGCGGCCGCACCGCCCGACACCTTGAGGCCGTCCAGCCGCGCGAGGTCGTCCTCCCCGGCCTCGAGCGCCGCCCGCCCCGCGTCGGTCAGCTCCCAGCTGCGCAGCACCTTGAGGGCGCCGGTCGGTGGGCACACCAGGGCGAGGCCGGCCGCGAACGAGGTGAGGTAGTAGGCCTCCACCTGCCGCGCCAGCTCCAGCAGGTCGGCGGGGATGGACGGCACGTCGAGGAGGTCGTGCAGAGCGACCACGCGCCCGGCATGCGCCGTCGCAGCGCGCAGCTCGAGCACGACCCCGATCACGGTCTGCGGCCCGAGCGGGACGGCGACGAGCGCGCCGGGCATGACGCGCCCCTCGAGCTCGGCCGGGATGAGGTAGTCGAACGCCTCCGCGAACGCGCGCGTGCGCACGAGCGGGAAGACGGCGGCGTAGCAGAGCGGCGACGCTTCGTCGTCGCCCCGCTCGACAGCCCGACCACGCCGGCTGTTCACGCCACGCCGCCGTCTTCCGCGGCCCCGCGAAAGGTCAGCTTGTGAGCCCGGCGGCCGCGCGTAGCGCCGCCGCCTTGTCGGTGCGCTCCCACGTGAAGTCGTGGTCGTTGCGGCCGAAGTGGCCGTAGGCCGCGGTCTTCTGATAGATGGGGCGGCGCAGGTCGAGGTCGCGCAGGATGGCGGCCGGGCGCAGGTCGAAGTGCTGACCGATGAGCCCTTCGATGACCTCGAGCTCGACCTGCTCGGTGCCCTCGCAGTCGACCATCACCGAGACCGGGTGGGCGACGCCGATGGCGTAGGCCACCTGCACCTGGCAGCGCTCGGCGAGACCTGCGGCGACCACGTTCTTCGCCACGTAGCGTGCGGCGTAGGCGCCGGAGCGGTCGACCTTGCTCGGGTCCTTGCCCGAGAAGGCGCCGCCGCCGTGCGGAGCGGCGCCGCCGTACGTGTCGACGACGATCTTGCGGCCCGTGAGGCCGCAGTCGCCCATGGGACCGCCGATGACGAACTTGCCGGTGGCGTTGATGACCACGAGCTCCTCGAGCTTGTCCACATCGTAGAGGCCCTTGGGGAGGATGGGCTCGACCACGTGCTCGATGAGGTCGGGATAGATGATGCTCTGCAGGTCGGCGCTCTCGGCGTGCTGGGTGGCGAGCACGACCTTGACGATCTCGGCCGGCTTGCCGTCCTCGTAGCGCACGGTGACCTGAGACTTGCCGTCGGGGCGCAGATAGGGAAGGATCTCGGCCTTGCGCACGTCGGCGAGCCGGCGCGCGAGCTTGTGGGCCAGCGCGATGGGCAGAGGCATGAGCTCGGGTGTCTCGGTGCAGGCGAAGCCGAACATCATGCCCTGATCGCCGGCGCCCTGCGTGTCGAGCACGTCGTCGTCGTTGACGTCGGTGCGCCGCTCGAAGGCGTTGTCGACGCCCTGGCCGATGTCGGGCGACTGCGGGTCGATGGAGGTGATGACCCCAGCGGTGTCGCAGTCGAAGCCGTACAGCGCGTTGTCGTAGCCGATGCCGCGCACGGTCTCGCGCACGATCTTGGGGATCTCGACGTACGTGTCGGTGGTGATCTCGCCGGCCACCACCACGAGACCGGTGGTGACCAGGGTCTCGCAGGCCACGCGGCCGTAGGGATCGTTGGTGAAGATGGCGTCGAGAACGGCGTCGGAGATCTGGTCGGCGATCTTGTCGGGGTGGCCCTCGGTGACCGACTCCGAGGTGAACAGGTGCGTGCGCTTCTCCACCGTGCCTCCTGGGAACTGCGCCCGGCGCGGGCGCGGGTTGCGTAGCGAGCGTCTGGCGGCCGCGACGCGCCCGGAGAGCATGCCGAGGCGAGAGGCGCGAGCCGTGCGGCAGTCTACCAGACGGGTAGGTCGGAGGAAAACGGAGGCGGCGCCGGGGGAGCGCGCGGAACGCGGCTCGCCGGCGCCGCCCCGGCCACGCTCAGTCCATGACCGGCCTGCGGTAGTCCACGGTCACGTACCCGCCCGCGAAGCCGCCGCTGCCCGCGGTCACGGTGAGCTTCACGCCGCGCAGCGGCAGCAGCGTGCTGTTCAGCGAATCTGTGAGGGCGTTCGGCACGAAGCGCGCCGGCCACAACGACTGGTCCCACGTCAGGTGCGTCTTCCAGAACTGGTCGGTCCAGGGCGTCGCGTCACTGAACCGCGCCACGCGGGCCCCCGCGGGAATGGTGGCGCGGCCCGTGATGTCGTCGATGGTCTGCGGGACCTGCTGGGCAGGCTGCATCCCCGTGCTGAAGGTGGCATCGGCCAGGTTCACGCGCGCCGCGACCGGAAGTCCCTCGCTCACGCCGAACTGCTCTCGCGCCACGCTCTCGGTGCCGGCTACGGGCAGACGGCCCGGCCGCGCGTCCACCACCTGCAGCGTCGCCTGCCACGGGTGCACCCCGACCCACTGGTCGCTGAACTGGTCGGTGAAGTACCACACGAGGAGGCCGGGCAGGGCGCGGAAGGGGTCCGACCGCGTGGCCGACACGCGGTTCGGCCAGCTCAGCATGCCGATGTCCGCGCCCACGGGAGCGCGCCACTCCAACAGATAGGCGTTCTTCGCCGTGCGCTGGATCTGGCCCGTGGTCTGGCTCCAGCCCTCCGCCTGCCAGCCGCCCTGCGCCGACGACCCGTCGTCGGCGAACACCGTCTCGCCGGCGGCGCGGACGGCCAGGTCGCTCCAGATCCAGCCGTCACCGCTCACGGCCATGTCGGTGACGTAGCGCAGGCGGAGCTGCGCCGGCCCCGTGAACGCCGAGAGGTCGAAGGTCGCGTGCACGGAGCCGTCCTGGCTCCCGGCCACCCAGCTGCTGGGTCCCGTGATGCCGTGGCCCCGGTTCGCGAGGTACGGGTCGTCGTCGGTCGTGATGGAGCCTTCGAGCGCCTGCCAGTCGCCGCCGCTGCGCCTGATCTCGACGTAGCCGTAGTCGTACCCCGGCTCCATGTCGTACCAGGTCCAGAACGTGAGCACGGAGCCCGCCGGCAGCGTGACGTCCCGCGTGAGCGTGGCCGTCCGCAGGTCGCCCGAGCCGCTCCACCACGCCCGCGAGGCGCCGTGCGGCAGTGGCACGTCCTGCGTCCAGGCGTAGTCGGGCAGGTCGATGCGGATGGCCCGCGTGCCGCTCTGCGTCCCCGCGGGCGAGAGCCTGACACGCTTTCTGCGCTGCCCGGGCTTGACGACGACGGGCCGCACCCAGCCCAGCTGCTCGCGCTCCCAGGGTCCGAGGCTGGCCGGCGCCGTGCCCGGTGTGTCTCCCGGCGCCCCGACCCAGGAGCCCGAGCTCATCAGCGTCCAGTAGCCGGTGCTCGCCTCGCCGGTGTACATGGTGTCGTACAGGTCGGGCAGGCCCAGGCTGTGCCCGAACTCGTGGCAGAACACGCCTATGGTGCCGTTCTCGGGCTGGATCGTGTAGCTCGAGACCGCGACCCCGGGGTCGGAGGTCTGCACCGGTGTCGCCAGGGCACCGGAGTGCGCCCAGATCGTCCAGCCGCCGGCGACCTCCTCGCCGGCGTGCACCACCTGCAGGTGGTCGATCACGCCGTCGCCGTCCTGGTCGTACTCGGCCCAGGGCACCGTGGCGCCCAGCGCATGCACAGCCTCGGCGACCAGCTCCGGCACGCGCGCGCCCTGCGCGGCGCCGTAGTACGCCTCCGCATGCGAGACCTTCACCCACCCGTACACCTCGCCACGGATCCCGCAGGTGCCGGCGGACTGCGCCAGGTAGTACGCCACCATGGACCCCGACCCGGGAGCCGGGTCGTACAGCATCTCGCGGTAGTGCTGCGGGGAGAAGTCCGGAAGCCAGTACGTGACGTTGTCGTCGGCGGGCGGCTCGGGGATCGCGTTGTGCAGGGGGCCGGTGTAGGTGGCGCCGGCCACCGTGTCGGTGCCGGCGAACTCGACGAGGATGGTGAGGACCTTGTCGATCCGGAGTCCGGGCACGCCGCCGGCGTGCGCCGACCCGGCGACGGGGACGCCCGGCATGATGCCGGCCCTGAGCCGCTTGACGGCGGCGGGGTCAGGCCGGTCCGGGTCTCCCCCGGCGCCGTCCGGCGGGGACACCGCGAGGGCTCCGGCGGCGGTCATGAGCGAGACGGCGAGAACGGCCAGGAAGAGCAGCGGCCCGCGGACCCGGCGGGCGCGCGCGCTGTGCAGCGACATGGGGACCCCCTCCACGAGGCCGGCCGGCGGGCCGGACACGGGCTCATCGTACACGACGCACGCGCTGGGGCCAGCCGCGCCGACGCCGCGACCGCAAGCCGCGCCGCTGGGCCGGATGATCGGCCTAGCGACGTTCGTGCTTGGGCGTGCGCCCCATGAGCGCGGCCACGCACTCCTGCGGCGTGCGATGCCCCTCGAGCACCTGGTACACGTTCTCGGTGACCGGCATGTCGATGCCGAGGCGGCCGGCCAGGTCGTGGAGGGCGTACGCCGTGGGGATGCCCTCCACGACCTGGCCCACCTCGGCCTCGACCTCGGCCGGCGAGCGGCCCTTGGCCAGGAGCTCGCCGGCCAGCCGGTTGCGGCTGTGGCGCGACGTGCACGTGGCGATGAGGTCGCCGATGCCGGCGAGCCCGGTGAACGTGGCGATGTGCGCGCCCTGGATCATGCCGAGGCGCGTCATCTCGGCCACGCTGCGCGTGATGAGGCTGGCGCGCGAGTTGTCGCCGAAGCCGAGGCCGTCAGACATCCCGACCGCCACGGCGATCGGGTTCTTGACGGCCCCGCAGAACTCCACGCCCACGATGTCGTCGTTGGTGTACACGCGGAAGGTGTCGCTGGTGACGGCCGTCTGCAGCGCCACCGCGACGGCCTCGTCGGCGGCCGCGATCACGGTCGCCGACGGCATGTCGCGGCCCACCTCCTCGGCGTGGTTGGGCCCCGAGAGGGCGGCCGCCGATGAGCCCGTCTCCTCCTCGATCACCTGCGTGGGGCGCTTGAGCGTGCCCAGCTCGTAGCCCTTGGCCAGCGAGAGCTGCAGTGAGTCGGGCGCGCGCCGGCCGGAGGCCCAGCGCGCCACCTCGCGCACCACCTGCGTCGGCACCGCGTAGACCAGAAGCCCCGACGCCGAGAGGTCCGCCTCTTCCATGGCCACGAAGCGGAGCTCCGGCGGCAGGGCCACACCGGGCAGGAAGTGAGGGTTCTCGTGCGTCGCATTGAGGTACGCCGCCTCCTCCGGGGTCAGCGTCAGCACCTGCACGCCGTGGCCCTTGCGCACCAGCAGCCGCGAGAAGGCGCTGCCCCAGCTGCCCGAGCCGATCACGGTGACGTCCATGTCACATCCCTCCCCCACCGGACACTCCTCCGCCGGGTACGCCTCCTCCTCCGGCCATGCCTCCTCCTCCGGCCATGCCTCCTCCGGTCACCGGCCCGCCGTCCCGCCGCGTCCACGGCATGCGCGCCCGGTGTTCCGTCCCGTCCATCAGACGCTTGAGATTGCCGCGGTGCGCCCACCAGAGCAGCACTGCGACCAGCACCGCCGCGATCTCGTACGGCAGCGGCTCGCCGAACCAGATGGCCAGGAAGGGCACCGCCGAGGCCGCCGACAGCGACGCCACGCTCACGTACCGCACCGTCACCAGCAGCACCAGGAAGATGAGGATGATGATCAGGAAGATCAGCGGCACCAGCGCAAGCACCACGGCCGCCCCGGTGGCGATGCCCTTGCCGCCCTTGCCCCTGAGGAAGATCGAGTAGACGTGTCCCACCACCGGCGCGGCGGCGATGAAGATCGTCGGCCAGGGGCCGAACAGCCAGGCCGCGATGATCGTCGGGATGTACCCCTTGAGCATGTCGCAGACGAGCACGATGATGCCGGCCTTCTTGCCGAGCACGCGCATCACGTTGGTGGTGCCCACGTTGCCCGAGCCGTGCTCGCGCACGTCGATGTGGTAGAAGAGCTTGCCGATCACGAGCCCGAACGGGATGGACCCGCACAGGTAGGCGAGCACGAAGAGGACGATCCAGGCGAGGATCCCCAGTGCGGTGATCACTTCTTCTTGCCCTTGAAGTCGATGACCACGGGGATGCCCTCCAGGCCGTAGCTCTGGCGCAGCCGGTTCTCGACGAAGAAGCCGTAGTCGCGGGTGACGAGGGTGCGGGAGTTGATCTCGATGGCGAAGCGCGGCGGCGCCGTGCCGAACTGGGACATGTAGTACATCTTGAGGCGCTTGCCGTGCTTCTGCGGCAGCGGACGTTCGACGGCGACGGCGCGCAGGAAGCGGTTGAGCTCGCCGGTGGAGAGGTGGGCGACGTAGCGCTCCTCGAGCGAGGCGAGGAGCTCCAGAAGGTCGCGCACGCCGCGGCCGGACTCGGCCGAGACGGGCACCACGACCGGCCGCTGACGCAGCTTGCGGCGGGCGATGCCCTCGATCTCCTCGAGGTCGGGGTCGGCGATGTCCATCTTGTTGACGGCGATGACCGTGGCGCAGTGGTTCTTCGCGGCCTCGGTGCAGATGGAGAGGTCGAGCTCGCCGAAGCGCTGGGTGCCGTCGACGACGACGATCGCGATGTGGGCGCGGTCCAGGCTCTGCACGCTGCGCAGGTACGAGTAGTACTCCACGCCGCTGACCTTGGCGGCCTTGCGCATGCCGGCGGTGTCGATGAAGCGGAAGGTGCCGCCCTCGGTGGTCACGCAGGTGTCGATGGCGTCGCGCGTGGTGCCGGCGATCTCGCTGACGATGGTGCGCGGCTCGCCGACGATGGCGTTGAACAGCGAGGACTTGCCGGCGTTGGGCCGGCCGACGATGGCCACGGGGATCTCGGCCGGCAGCTCCCCGGCCTCGCCGTCGGCCGGGCGCACGGCGCCGGCGGTCTCGACGAGGCGGTCGAGCAGCTCGCCGGTGCCGAGGCCGTGGACGGCCGAGACGATGAGCGGCTCGCCGAGGCCGAGCTGGTACACCTCGGCGGAGGTGCTCACGGCGCGCGGGTCGTCGAGCTTGTTGGCCACGAGCACCACCGGCACGCGCGCGCGGCGCAGCACGGCGGCGATCTCGTGGTCGTCGGCCAGCGGGCCGACGCGGCCGTCGACGACGAAGACGACCACGTCGGCGGAGGCGATGGCGTACTCGACCTGCTCGCGGATGTGACCGGCGAACGGCGCGTCTACGCTGGTGTCGTAGCCGCCGGTGTCGACCAGCGTGAACAGCCGGCCCTCCCACTCGACCTCGAACTCCTTGCGGTCGCGCGTGACGCCGGGGGTCTCGTGCACCACCGCCTGGCGCGAGCTGCTCAGGCGATTGACGAGCGTGGACTTGCCGGCGTTGGGCGAACCGACGACGACGACGGTGGGCCGCGACGCGGGCGGCACCTGCGGTGGATCCTGTGGGGGGAGTGAGTCTGTCATCCGCACAGCGTAGCAAATCCGGGCGGGCCGGGGGCGGGTGACGGCAGGACGGCCAGCCCTGAGCGAGCTGCGTCAATGCTCCGCCAGGAGCTCCTCAGCCGTGAGATCGATGTCGGCGGCGATTCGACGTAGAAGCGAGGGCGCGATATCGCGGCCCGGGTGAAACGGCACCGTCGTCGTGCGACCGTCGGGGTGACGGGACTGCCTGTGCGAGCCGCGCTGTCGTACTTCGACGAAGCCTCAGGCCTCACGGAGCGCGACGACTTGCCGCGGCTTGAGGACGGGCAAGCTGCCCACGGCCGTTCAGGCGACCTGGATGCTGCGCACGTTCTCGATGACCTCGCGCAGATTGACCTGCAGCTCATCGATGTCGGCCCCCTGGCTGTGAGCACCGGGCCAGCCCGGCACGTAGCCGACGAGCATGGTGGTCTCCGGGTCACGCTCGACGACGAACCTGTACGACCGCGTGGTCACGCTGATCACCTCACTCCAGGCCGACGCCTGCTGCAGGGATTGTACCGCCGGGGCCGACATCCCCATCAGCGTGGTGGGCCCGCATCTGGAGCACGGCCACGGCGTGCTCATGGACAAGCCCTCGGCGTACGAGCCGGTGCTGGATGACGATAAGGCGAGAGGGGGAGAAAGCCTCCCGCAATCAGGCCGGCGGAGAGAGTGCCCGGCCGATGAGCGCGACGCGGACCTCGCGGAGGGAGCCGGCGAGGATGAGGCGGCCGCCGCAGGCGGCCGCCAGCTCGTCCTCGCCGACGTCGTCGAGCGTGCGCCCGAGCGTCTCCGGCAGGAACACGCGAGGCGCGACGAGCCACTCGCCGGCGCCGAGCGGGTCGCGGCCCAGGGCCGCGAGCACCTCGGCGCCGCCCAGCAGACCGGTGACGGTCACGTGCGGCCCGAAGAGGTCGTTGACGACCACGAAGGGCCGCACCGGCACACCGAGGCTCGCGCGCAGGGCTTCGCCGGCGCGCGCCACCACCGGCCCCGCCAGCGTGCCGGTGAGCAGGCGCACAGCGCGCAGCGGCCCGCCGGCCGGCGCGTCGCTGCCCTCGGCCGCCCAGCGCGCCCGCCCGGCCGCCTCCTTGTCCTTGAGCAGCTCCGGGTACTCCGTCTCGAGCTCCGCCGCCTCCTCCAGCAGCAGCGCCGACATCCCGATGCCGTTCTCGTACTGCTCGGGCGCGTCGCTCGGCGGCGGGACGCGCCCGCACAAGAGGTGGAACTCGTCGGCGGCGTGCACGAAGCTCGCGCCCCGCTCCGCCTCGAAGCGGCGCTGCCAGGCCTCGACGTCCGCAAGCACCGCCTCGGCATCCGCCACCGTCACCCGCCGCAGGTCGCCCTCAGCGGCCAGCGAGACCGGCACGACGCCGACGTCTTCGACACCCTCGAGCGCCGCCGCGCGCGCGATCGTCTCGCGCAGCACCTCGCCGTCGTTCCAGCCGGGGCACAGCACGACCTGCAGGTGCGTCTCGATGCCCTCGGCCGAGAGGCGCTCGAGCGTCGCCCGCGAGCCGGCCGCGGCGCGGCCCATGAGGTGCACGCGCGCCGCGTCGTCCCAGGCGTGCAGCGACACGTACAACGGCGACAGGTGGAGCGAGACGATGCGCTCCAGGTCGCCCTCGCGCAGGTTGGTCAGCGTCGTGAAGTTGCCGTGCAGCAGCGAGAGCCGGTAGTCATCGTCCTTGACGTACAGCGGCGAGCGCAGGCCCGGCGGCATCTGGTCGACGAAGCAGAACTTGCAGCGGTTGCGGCAGACCCGCGGCTCGTCGCCGAGGCCGTCGTGAGCGAGCGAGATACCGTGCCACTCGCCGGGGCGCGGGGCCACGGCGAGCTCCAGGGGGTGGCCGTGGCGCAGCACCGTGAGCGTGAAGACGTCGTCCGCGGCCGCCATCTCGAGGTCGAGGACGTCGACGGGCGCCTCGCCGTCTATGCGCGCGATGCAGTCGCCGGGCCGCAGCCCGGCGCGGGCGGCGGCGTCCTGGACGGCGGCCACGAGCATGCCGGCGGGCGGACGCCCGGCCGCGGGCGGCCCGGCCGCAGCGGCGCCGCCGGTTCCTCCCGCGTCAGCCGCCACAGACGTCCAGGATCGCCTGCACCGTGGCCTCGATCTCCTCGTCCGGCGTCGAGGCCCCGGCAGTCACGCCCACCCGTGCGGTGCCCGCGAACCACTCCGGGCGCAGCTCGGCGGCCGACTCGACGTGGTGTGTGCGCGGCTGCAGGCCTTCGCAGAGCCGCGCAAGGCGCGCCGTGTTGGCGCTGTTGCGGCCGCCGACCACCACGACCACGTCGGCCTCGGCGGCCAGCTCGCAAGCGGCATGCTGGCGCTTCTCGGTGGCGTCGCAGACGGTGTTGTGCACGAGCAGCTCACGGACCACCGGCGCCAGCGCCGCCGCGACGGCCGCGAGGTTGGCCCGCGTCTGCGTGGTCTGCACGACCAGGCCGACGCGCCTGCCGTGCAGCTCGTCGAGCGGCAGGCCCGCGGCACCCTCCACCACCACCGCGCCGGCACCGGCGAAGCCCTGCAGGCCGGCGACCTCGGGGTGGTCGCGCTCGCCCAGGATCACCACGGCGTAGCCGGCTTCCCTCAGACTCGCGGCCCTGCGCTGCGCCACGGCCACGAACGGGCAGGTGGCGTCAACGACCTCGAGGTCCCGCTCCCGGGCGCGCTGCACCACTCCCGGCGGCACCCCGTGGGTGCGGACGATGAGGGTCCCCCCGCGCGCCTGGTCGGCGTCGTCCACCACGGCCACGCCATGCTCCTCCAGCTGCCTGACCACCGCAGGGTTGTGGATGATGGGGCCGAGGCTCGCGACCGGCCCCTCAGCGCGCGCCAGCGCCTCCCGGGTGATGCGCAGGGCGCGCTCGACCCCGTAGCAGTAGCCCGCGTAGCGGGCCACGACGATCTCCACGTCCCCGGCGCGCAGCCGGCGCAGCTCGGCGCGCCGTTCGCCGGCGTCGTCCGCCCGGGGCGCGGCGCCGCCGGCGCCTTCAGCGCCAGAGCCCTGCATACAGCTCGGTCAGGGCGCCCTGCATGCGCCGCGCCGCCTCCTGGTACGTCTTGCTGCTGCGCGTCGTCAGGTCGCTGAGGTCCACCGGCGGCCCGATCGCCGTGCGCAGCTTGGTGTGCCGCACGCCGCCGCCCGGCGGGAACATGCGCTGCGTGCCGTCCATGGCCAACGGGACCACAGGGGCGCCGCTGCGCAGGGCGATCATGCCGGCGCCGGGGAAGAAGTCGTGGATGGCGTCGTCGGTCTGCCGCGTGCCCTCGGGGAACATCAGCAGCAGCCCGCCCTGTTCGAGGATCTCGAGCGCCCGCGTGAGCGCCTCCCTGTCCCCCGCCCCCCGGTCCAGCGGGAACGCGCCGAGGCTGGTGATCAGCCAGCGCAGGTACGGGTTCACGAACAGTTCCTTCTTCGCCATGTAGCGCAGGGGTCGGTAGCAGACCATCCCCGCGACCACGGGATCGGCCACGGACTTGTGGTTGCAGGCGATGATCGCCGGCCCGGTACGCGGCAGGTGCTCCCCGCCCTTGCAGCGACACCCGTAGACGCCGCCGAACAGCGGAACAGCGAGGAAGCGACAGAAGGTATAGAGGCGGCTGTCCCCGTCGCCGACCAGCGGCAGGCCGAACAGCCGCGGCCGGACGGACGGGTTCACAAGACCACCGCCGCGCGCGCCACGGCGACCACGGCGTCCACGACCTCGTCCAGCGTCATCCCCGATGTGTCGATCTCCACCGCGTCGGCGGCCCTGCGGAGCGGCGCGACGCTGCGCGTGGAGTCACGCTCGTCGCGTTCGATGAGCGCGGCCAGCACCGTCTGGTCGTCCACCTCTTCTCCCTTCGCGCGCAGCTCGGCGGCCCGGCGCGCCGCCCGCACCTCCGGGCGCGCCGTCAGGTACACCTTGACCTCGGCATCGGGGAATACATTGGTGCCGATGTCGCGGCCCTCCATGACGATGTCGGTGCCGCGGCCGATGCGGCGCTGCTCGTCCACGAGCAGGGTGCGCACCCCCGGCAGCGCCGAGACCAGCGACGCGGCCTCGCCCATCTCCAGCGTACGGATGGCGTCGCTCACGTCGCGCGCGCCGGCGAACAGGCGCCCGGCCGCGTCGAAGCGCAGGCCGGCCGTGCGCGCCACGGCCATCACGGCCGCCTCGTCGGTCAGCGCGGCGCCGGCCTCCGAGGCCAGCAACCCCACGGCGCGATACATGGCGCCGGTGTCCAGGTACAGGTAGCCGAGACGCTCGGCGACGCGCCGTGCCACGGTGCTCTTGCCCGAGCCCATCGGCCCGTCGACGGCCACGACCGTCACTCGTCGTCCTCCGTGTCGCCGACGATCACGTCGTACCCGAGGCCCGCGAGGATGTGCGAGCCGCGCACCACCGCGTCGGCGCCCTGCACGTACACCGTCAGGGTGCCGCCGAGCTCGGCGCTCATGTGGTGCATCGAGAGGTCCTCGATGTTGATGCCGGCGTCGCCCAGCGCCACCATGATCTCGCTGAACACGCCGGGGCGGTCGGAGACGTGGACGATGAGGCGCCGCAGCTCGCCGGCCTCGAGGCTGCCGGAGGCGAGCATGCGCCGGCGCTGCTCACGCGCCCTGGCGATGGTCTGGCCGAGGCGCTCGGCGTCGTTGGCGGCCAGCGCCTCGAGCACGTCCTGCAGGCCCTGCTGAAAGGTCGCGAGCGCGGCCAGCAGGGCCGCCCGGTTCTCGAGGAAGATGTCGGTCCACACGCGCCGGTTGCTGCCGGCGATGCGCGTGAGGTCGCGGAAGCTGGGGCCGGCCGAGATGAGCGCATCGCGCGAGCCGGCGTGCAGGCCGGCCTGCGTCATGAGGATGTTGGCGAGCACGTGCGGCAGGTGGCTGACCACGGCCATCAGGCGGTCGTGCTCCTCCGGGTCGACGGCCACCGGCCGTGCGCCGATATCGCCGAGGAAGCCGTAGAGACGCTGGTAGGCCTCGCCGGAGACGTGGTCGCCCGGCGTGACGAAGTAGGTGGCGCCGTCGTAGAGCGAGGCGCGGGCGTTGCCGACCCCGGCGGTCTCCGACCCGCACAGCGGGTGGCCACCGACGCAGCGCTCCTGCTCCTGCGGGCTGAGCGCGCGCATGAGCGGCCCCTTGGTGCTGCCCACGTCGCTGATCACGGCGTGCGGCGGCGCCGCCGCGAGCGCCGCCTTGACGTGCTTCACGACGAGGCGGACCGGCGTGCACACGAACACGAGGTCGGCGCCCTGCGCGGCCTCCTCAAGGCTGCCGCAGGCCACGGTGATGGCGCCGCGCTCAAGCGCGAGGTCGAGCGTGGCCTGCGTCTGGCTGAAGCCGCGCACCTCGGCCACGCCGGCGCGCTCGCGCGCGGCCAGGCCGAGCGAGCCGCCCATGAGGCCGACGCCGATGACGGCGATGCTCCTCACGGCGTCGCCGCTCACGCCGGCCCGGTCCCCTCGCGCGCCGCGGGCGTGGCCGTCACGACGCTCCGCGCCCGCTCTCGGCGTCGCCCGCCTCGCCGGCGTCGTCCGCCGCGTCGTCCACCGCTTCGTCCACCGCGTCGTCCACCTCGGCGGCCGCGACCGTCTCCTCGGCCTCGTCCGCCCCGGCCGCCGGCTCTGCCGGTGCGGCCAGCTCCGTCGGCACGTCGGCGTCCTGCGGCTCTGCCGTCCGCGCCGCCGCCGGCGGGGCAGCCTCGACGGCCGCCAGCAGCACCGGCTGGCCCTCGGGCTCCTTGCGGGCGGCGTCCGCGGCCTCCTCGCCGGCGCGGCGCAGCGCCTCGACCTCGTCGCCGCCCAGCTCGCGGAACCCGCCCGGCTCCAGGCCCTTGTCGGTGATGGGGCCGTAGCGCCGCCGGTGCAGCTCCTCCACCGGCAGGCTCACCGCGGCGAACATGCGGCGCACCTGGCGCTTGCGGCCCTCGTGGATGGTGATCTCGACGAGGGCCGTCTTGGCGCTCTGCTTCTTGAGGTTGACCTCGGCGGGCGCCGTGAGGCCGTCCTCGAGCTCCACGCCCTGGCGCAGCGCGGCGAGGGCCCGGCGGCTCACCTTGCCGCGCACCCGGGCAGCGTACGTCTTGGGCACGCCGTAGCGCGGATGCATGAGGCGGTTGGCGAGCACGCCGTCATTGGTGAGCACGATGAGCCCCGTGGTATCCACGTCCAGACGGCCCACGGGGAACAGGATGCGCCCGTTGGGCACCAGGTCCACGATGACCTTCTCGGCGTGCGGGTCGCTGCGCGTGCTGGCGACGCCGCGCGGCTTGTTGACGAGGAAGTACCGCAGCTCGCGCGGCTGGACAGCCTCCCCGTGCACGGCCACCACGTCCTCCTCACCGACCTTCTCGCGGGGGAAGGTGACCACCTCTCCGTTGACGGTGACGGCACCGTCACGGATGAGCTCGTCGCACGAGCGGCGCGAGCCCACGCCGGCGCGTGCGAGATAGACGACAAGGTTCATGGGCTGACTCACACCCGTCTCCTCTCGGCGTTGGCGAACAGCTTGGCGCGGATCTCGTCCACATCCGAGGCCTGCAGCGCGAACTCCTCCAGCGGCGGCAGGCCGTCGGCCGCGTCGAGGCCGAACAGCTTCAGAAAGCGCTCGCCGGTCCCGTAGAGGATCGGCGAGCCGGGCGTGTCGGCGCGGCCCTGCTGGACGACCAGGCCGCGCTCCTCGAGCGAGCTCAGGGCCCACTCCGACGAGACGCCGCGTATCTCGGCGACGTCGGCGCGGGTGACCGGCTGCAGGTAGGCCACGACGGCGAGGGTCTCGAGCAGCGCCGGCGTGAGGTCGTCCGGGCGCTGCGCCCCGGTGAGCCGGCGCACGTCGTCCTCGCAGTCCGGCGCCACCGCCAAGGTCAGGCCGCCGGCCACCTCACTCAGGACCAGCCCGTGCCGGCCCTCAGCGTACTCGGCCTGCAGCGCGTCGAGCGCCGTCACCGCCTCGAGCTCCGTCACCTCGCAGGCCGACGCCAGCTCGGCGAGCAGGAGTGGGCGCGACGATATGAAGAGGAGCGCCTCGAAGCGCTGAAGAAGTGTGGGCATGCGGTCCCGGGTAGGCCGATGGACGTGTGCCCGATGCTACCGCAGGACGGCGGGCGGCGTCACCCGCCGCGGCACGGACAGTCCGCCGGCCACGGACAGTCTGCCGGCCACGCGCAGGGCGACGGGCGACCGGCCGCCGACGAGCCCGATCAGGGGTCCGAGGCCGAAACGTCTCCCGCCCGCGCCGATCGTCACCGTAGCGGCGCCCTCACGCTTCGCTGCAAAATACAACTATCGCAGAGGCGCCCGCGAGGGACACAGGCGGTGCGAGGACACGGCGCGGCCGCCGTCGGCCGCCGGACGGCCTCAGCCCGCGGTGGCGGGCGCGAAGCCGGGCAGGCGCGTGACGACGATGTCGTCGAAGTGCCTACGCTGCTTGAGCACGGCCTCGCCGCTGGAGTGCAGCTCGAGCAGCGCGAAGAACGTGACGGCGCGCTCCAGGCGGTCCTGCGGCGCCACCGACGAGAACGTGAACTCGCCGGCGTCGCCGAGGATGAGCCGCAGGCGGCGCAGCTCCTTGACCAGCGAGACGGCCAGGTCGGCGAGGTGGCTGGTGTCGGGCACCGGCGGCTCGCGCAGCAGCGGCGCCAGGGCCACGGCCAGCGCCTGCGCCGGCAGGGCGCCTTCGGCGGCGGGCCGGCGCAACAGGGCCGCGGGCACCGGCGCGCTGCGGTACAGCCGCCCGCTGTGCTCCTCCCAGCGCGCCTGCAGTCCCCGGGCGGCGTTCTTGAACTGGCTGTAGCGCACGAGGCGCTCGAGCAGCCGCTCCGCCGCCTCGTCCGGGTCCAGGTCCTCCAGCTCCTCCTCGGCGTCCTCCTCGAGCAGCAGGCGCGACTTCATCTCCAGGAGGGCGGCGACGAGCACGACGAACTGCGAGGTGGCGTCCAGGTCGAACTCGCCGCTGTCGGCCAGACGCAGCACGTACTCGGCGATGATGCTGGAGACCCGGACCTCCCAGATGTCGATCTCGTCCTTGAGGATCAGGGTGACGAGCAGGTCGAACGGCCCGTCGAAGACGTCCAGGTCCAGCTCGAGGGCGACGGGGGGTGCGGCGACGGCCGCGGCTTCAGCGCGCACCGCGGCCCCTCCGCGCCCAGGTCACGCGCACTCAGTCCTCCGTGCGGCGCACGAACGCCGGGATGTCGAGGTCGCCGCTGTCGAACGTCGGCGCCGGCCCGAAGCGGCGCGCCGCCTGCGGCGGCGCCTCGCGCACCGTCTCGGCGAGGCTGGGCCGCGCCTCACGCACGGTCTCGGCGAGGTTGGGCCGCGGCGCGGCATCGCCGAACCCGGTGGCGACCACGGTGATGCGCAGCTCGCCGCCGAGCTCCTCGTCGATCACGGCGCCGAAGATGATGTTGGCGTCGTCGTCGGCGGCGTCACTGATGATACCGGCGGCCTCGGTGACCTCGAAGAGCGAGAGGTCGCTGCCGCCGGTGACGCTCAGCAGCAGCCCGCGCGCGCCGTCGATGCTGGTCTCGAGCAGCGGCGAGTGGATGGCCGCGAGCGCGGCCTCCTCGGCGCGGTTCTCGCCGCTCCCCACGCCGATGCCGAGCAGCGCCGTGCCGGCGTCCTGCACGATGGTGCGCACGTCGGCGAAGTCCAGGTTGATGAGCCCGGGTACGGTGATGAGGTCGGTGATGCCCTGCACGCCCTGGCGCAGCACGTCGTCGGCGTGCCGGAACGCCTCCACGACACTGGTGTTGCGCTCGACGACCTGCAGCAGCCGGTCGTTGGGGATGCTGATGACCGTGTCGGCGACCTGCTTGAGCGCCTCGATGCCCTGCTCGGCCTGCCGCATGCGGCGGTTGCCCTCGAAGTGGAAGGGCCGCGTGACGATGGCGATGGTCACGGCGCCCAGCTCGCGCGCGGTCAGCGCCACCACCGGCGCCCCGCCGGTGCCGGTTCCGCCGCCCTCGCCGGCGGTGACGAACACCAGGTCGGCGCCGCGCAGCGCGGTCTTGAGCTGGTCGCGCGACATCTCCATGGCCTCGCGCCCCACGAGCGGGTCGGCGCCGCCGCCGAGTCCGTGGGTGATCTCCTGGCCGATATGGATCTTGACGTCGGCGTCGCACACATCGAGCTGCTGCACGTCGGTGTTGATGGCGATGAACTCCACGCCCTTCACGCCCGAGTCGACCATGCGGTTCACGGCGTTGGTGCCGGCGCCACCGACCCCCACCACCTTGATGGTGGTGACGTAGGGCCGCCCCTTGACGACGGCCTCCTGGGCGGGCTCACCGGCAGGCGGCAGCCCGGAGGCGTCCGTGCGCCGGAAGAGCTCGCTCAATCCATCCTTCATGCTAGGACGATCGGCCATTCAGCACCTCCCGCGCCAGCGCGCGGTACGATTCTGCCCCCTTCCCGTGGGGGTCGTACTTGAGCACCGAGGCCCCGATGACGGGCGCCTCGGCGAACTTGATGGTCTTGCGCACCACGGTGTCGAACACGAGGGGGCCGAAGTTGTCGCGCAGCACCTCGATGGACTCCCTGCCGTGGCTGGTGCGCGCATCGAAGAGCGTCGGCAGGATGCCCTTGATGCGCACGTCCGGATTGAGGTTCTCGCGGATCATCTCCAGGGTGCGCTCGAGCTGCAGCAGGCCGCGCAGCGAGAGGTACTCGCACTGCACCGGCACGATGACGCCTTCGGATGCGGTGAGGGCGTTGATGGTGAGCAGGCCCAGCGAGGGCGGCGTGTCGACGAGGATGTAGTCATAGCGCTCGCGCACGGGGTCGAGGGCGCGCTGCAAGGCGCGCTCGCGGCCGATCATCTGGGCCAGCGCCATCTCCGCCCCGGCGAGGTCGATGGTGGACGCCGCCACGTCGATCTCGCACTCGTGGATGACCTCGGTGATGGGCGTGCGGTGCACGAGCACGTCGTACATGCTCCTGTCCAGACCCTCGGTGTCGATGCCCTGGCTCATGGTCAGGTTGCCCTGGGGGTCCATGTCCACGGCCAGCACCTTGAGCCCCAGCTCGCGCAGGGCCGCGCCGAGGTTCACGGTGGAGGTGGTCTTGGCTACGCCGCCCTTCTGGTTCGCGAAGGCGATGACATGCGCCATGGATGGTTACCCCTGTGTCGACACCACGTCAGGAAGCAGTTCGGTCCGCAGTGAAGAATCCCTGCATCCGCCGAATGCGACGAGCCCTGCCGGGGCGGCAGGGCTCGTCGGGGTCACGCTCATGGTGTGCGCTCGCGGACGACGCCTCAGGACCCCGGCTGTTTGGGGGGCTGGGGGGCCTCGGGAATCTCGTCCGTGGCCTCGGCGTCGATGACGTCGTCGCCGGCCTCTTCGATGTCCCCGGTCTCGTACTCCTCCGCGGGCGCCTCGATCTCGTCGACGTCCTCTTCGGCGGCCTCGATGTACTCGTCCTCGTCCTCGTCGTCCTCGACGATGTTGGTGATGGAGGAGATGGCGCGCTTGAGGTAGCGCACGCGCGTGCGCTTGGCGACCTCGAGCTCCACCCAGTCGTCACCGATCTTGGTGATCGTGCCGAACATGCCACCGATGGTGACGACCTCGTCGCCTCGCTTTAGCATCTGCACCATCTGCGAGTGCTGCTGCTTCTGGCGACGCTGCGGCCGGATGGCGAGGAAGTAGAAGATCCCGAAGAAGACCAGGATCCAGATGATGATGGCCGCGCCTCCACCCATGCGGCTCAACCTCCTGCGGGATACAACCCCGCGACGTGTTTGGCGAACTCGGCAAAACGCCCGGCGCGGATAGCGGCGCGGGCGTCCGCGGTCAATCTTAGCAGAACGCGCAGGTTGTGCAGACTCAGCAGCTGCGCGCCCAGCATCTCCTTCTGCGTGACGAGGTGACGGAGGTAGGCGCGCGTGAAGCCGGTGCACGCGGGGCAGTCGCAGGTGGGGTCGAGCGGCCCCAGGTCGGCGGCGAAGCGCGCGTTGCGCAGGTTCAGGCGGCCCTCGCTCGTGAAGGCCGCGCCGGTGCGCGCCAGGCGCGTGGGCAGGACGCAGTCGAACACGTCGACGCCCCGCGCGATGACCTCGACGATGCCGCGCGGGTCGCCGATGCCCATGAAGTAGCGCAGGCGGTCGGCGGGCAGGACGTCGTCCATGAGCTCGACGGTGGCGAGCATCTCGTCGCCGCGCTCGCCCACGCTGAGGCCGCCGATGGCGTAGGCGTCGAAGCCGACGTCCATGATCTCGGCGGCCGAGCGGCGGCGCAGCTCTTCGTCCACGCCGCCCTGCACGATGCCCATGAGCAGCTGGTCGGGCCTGGTGTGGGCCTGCTTGCAGGCCGCCGCCCAGCGCGTGGTGCGCTCCACGGCGGCCTCGACCTCGGCGCGCTCCAGCGTGCCCGGCGCGCACTGGTCGAAGGCCATGATGATGTCGGCCCCGAGCTGCTCCTGGATGCGCACGGCCAGCTCCGGAGTGAACACGTGCTTGGAGCCGTCGTACACGGAGGCGAACTCGACGCCGTCGTCGCCGATGCGCCGCGTGCCCTCCAGGCTGAACACCTGGAAGCCGCCCGAGTCCGTGAGGATCGGCCCGTCCCAGCCCATGAAGCCGTGCAGCCCGCCGTGCGCGGCGACCACCTCGGTGCCGGGCCGGAAGTACAGGTGGTACGTGTTGGCCAGCACGATGCGGGCGCCGAGCTCGCGCAGGTCGCGCGGCTGCACGCCCTTCACGGTGGCCTTGGTGCCGACCGGCATGAAGCACGGCGTCTCCACTTCGCCGTGCGGCGTGGTGAGGCGCGCGACCCGGGCGCGCCCGTCGCGCGCCTCGACCGCGAAGGCGAAGCCGGCGCTGTTGGGCATGGGGGCGACGTTCACAGTGCCACCATCGCGTCACCAAAGCTGTAGAAGCGGTACCGCTCGCGCACCGCGTGCGCGTACAGGCGACGCGTCTCTTCTACGCCGCAGAACGCCATCACCAGGGCGAGCAGGCTCGTGCGCGGCAGGTGGAAGTTCGTGACCAGTCCGCCCACGACGCGGAACTGGTGACCCGGGCGGATGAACAGGCGCGTCTCGCCGCGCAGCGGCGGACCGGCCGCGGGGTCCGCCGCGACCGCAGCCGCGACGTGCTCGAGCACGCGCATGGACGTTGTGCCCACCGCGACGACGCGCCGCCCGTCGGCGCGCGCCGCCGCGATCCGTTCCCACGTGGCGGCGTCCAGCTCGTAGGCCTCGGCGTGCAGTTCGTCGGCGTCGAGCGAGTCCTCGTGCAGCGGCTTGAACGTACCCAGCCCGACGTGCAGCGTCACCGTCTCGATGGAGACGCCGACCGCCCGGAGTGAATCGTCAACCATCGGCGTGAAGTGCAGCCCGGCGGTGGGCGCAGCGGCGGAGCCGGTCACACGCGCGTAAGTCGTCTGGTACCGCCCAGGGTCATCGAGTCTCTCGTGGATGTACGGCGGCAGCGGAGTGACGCCGGCGCGCTCCAGGACCGTGAACACATCGCTGCCGGCAGAGCAGGCCACCGTCCAGCGGCCGTCGCCGAGGGGCTCGACGCACGTGAGCGGCCACTCGTCACCGAGAGTCTCGCTGGTCAGGACCTCACCGGGGCGAGGACGACCGCGGAGCAAGACCTCCCACGTCTGGGCGCCGGCCGGGGCAAGGGTCGCGTTCGCGATTTCAGTTGTACGCACCTCCAAGGGCACGTCTGACTGAAGTCGCGATTCCGCATGTGCCGCGGACGGGCGAACCGGCCTGCCGACGGCGTCGCGGCGCGAAGGGCCGGTGGCCGCCGCCAGCCTCGGCGATCCACCCGCGAGCGGCGCCGGACGCAGGAACAGCGCCTCGATGCGCCCGCCCGTCGCGCGGCGGAAGAAGGTCCGCGCCGGGAACACGCGCGTGTCGTTGCGCACGAGGACGTCCCCCAGCCGCAGCAGCCTTGGGAGCTCGTGGAACACATGATCCTCGGGCGCCGCATCGGGCCCGCCGTCCCGGCACCACACGAGCAGCCTGGAGGCATCGCGCGGCTCGACCGGGTGCTGCGCCACCAGCTCCTGGGGCAGCTCGTAGTCGAGGTCGGCGAGGGTGAGCGTCGTCTCGCCGGTGGCGCTCACCCGATGCCCACCCGCGCTGCCCGCTTGAGCCGTCGGGCGCGGCGCTCGTGCCACGCCTCCCACTTGCTCGCGGCACAGCCGCAATAGGGCTGGCGGTACAGCTCGAGACGACGGCTCTCGGAGTAGCTCGCGCGGAAGTCGTCGCGCAGGTCGAGGTAGAGGAAGTCGACGCCGTGCTCCTCGGCCGCCATCTCCCCCGCCGCTTCAATGAGGTCGTGACGCTGGTATGGGCTGACACTCAGCGAGGTCGAGAATCGCTGCACGCCCAGCCGCTCGGCGGCACGCGCAGCCGCGCCGAGCCTCAGACGCATGCAGGCCGCGCAGCGCTCAGCCGGCGCGGCTTCGAGCCCCAGCCGCGCCCATGCGCCCCAGCCGACGGCCTCTTCCCCGCCCACCGCCGACTCGACCACCAACTCGAGGCCGGCGGCCCCTCTGAAGCGCTGCATGCTCTCCAGCCGACGCTCGTGCTCGGCCGCCGGCTGGATGTTGGGATTGTGGAACCACGCGACCGGCTCGAGGCCGCGTTCGCGCCACGCCGGCACGGCGACCGTCGAACACGGGCCACAACAGACGTGGAGGAGCAGATCATCCATGCCTGGAGTATAGCCGTGAGCGCGTGGCGGGACCTGCGGGCGGCCTCACGTCCTGACCCCTGCGGCGGGGCGCGGCCCGAGGCGGCTATCGTCACATCGTCACGGCAATCGTGATCCTGCTGCCCTGCTCGCCATCGGGCAGTGTCCAGAGAACGGACACGGATCTCTGTCGACTCGACGGGAAGAACCAGCTGGCACGGGCAAATCAGCTAGTGCGGGAGTCGCCATGAAGACGGTGTCCGCCACCGAGATCAAGAACCGCCTGGGTCAATACCTGGCGCGCGTCGCCGTCGAGCCGGTCGGCATCGAGAAGAACGGGCGTCCCGTCGCCGTGCTGCTCTCGTTCGAGGAGTACGAACTGCTGCAGCGCTCGGACGACTTCTTATGGGCCAGGCCGCACGCGCAGCGGAAGCGGAGGGGTTCCTCAGCGTCGAGGACTCGGTGAGGTACGTGCAGGGTGAGCCGTCCGCAGAAGACGGTGCTGCCTCTTAGCCTGTCGAAGGCGTCGGTCCGCTTCCTCGACACACTGCCGCCCAAGCAGTTCCGGCAGGTCGCGCGCAGGATCATCATGCTGATGGCCGATCCGTGCCCCGCGGACGCCGAGCGCTTGAAGGGCTATGAGTACACGCGCGTCACGGCCGGCGAGAACCGCATCATCTTCGACGTCCGCGACGGCCTGTCACGCGTGATCGCCATCGGCAAGCGCAACGATGACGAGGTGTACCGCAGGCTGGGCTGAGGCCATCTGGCGAGTGTCACCCGCTCGTTCTCCGCATCGTCATCCCCGACCGGCTTCTATCATCCTCGACCACCCACGGTCCTCGCCCTAGGCTGCACGGGTCGCAGGCATGGCCCAGCATCGGTCGTCCCCTACCACCTCGAGAGAGTCACGCGTGTTCTTCGTTTGAACACTGATCCCGCTTCACGAGGTCGACTCCCTGAGTCGACGACCTTGACCGCGAGGCACAATGACGCTAACGTCATATGACGTTCTTCACCCTCGGAGGGCCGCCTGTGCCCGCCTTCCGTGAGAGGTGTGGAAGCGTCGAGATCGAGATCCACGATGTCGACCACGGGCCGCCGCACTGTCACGTGACCGGCCTGCCGAGAGGTGGCAGCGGCACCGTGAATCTGCTGACGCTCGAGGTCAAGCCTCCGGGCCTGGGTCTGCCGACGGCGGTCAGGCGCTTTCTGCGCGACCGGCAGGAGGACATGCCGGCGGCCTGGGAAGGCGTCATCAGCAGCGACAGGGGTGAGTGACGATGGAAGGCGCCTCGGCAGTGATCGACTACGACGCATCGGCGATCGGCTCCCGCGTCGTCCGTGAACAGGCAGAGCGCGTTCTGGACGAGCTCTCTCTTCGGCGGACCCGCGGAACCGTGGGCGTGACCCGGCCGGACGCCGTCATCGGACAGCGGGTGCTCATCGTCGGCGACCTGCACAGGCTCTCAGGGTCACAGGGGCTGGACCACCTCGCCGCGACTCCCGCTTGGATGTCGTACGTGGTCCTGGTGAGGACCGAGAGCGACCGAAGGCTCCTTCGTGACCCTGATGTCGCGATGCATCTGAACGACCGGCTCCTTCTGCTCGACCTCACGACGCTGAAGTGGCGGGATTCGTCCGCGTCATCGGCCCTGCGCGCGTACCTGCGGGCGGTCGTCGAGCAGTTGCGACCGGACCGCGTGCGCAGCGCAAGGTTCGCGGCCGTGGACGACGTCTTGTGGCTCGAGTTCGGAGACGGGCTCGCTCGAGCCCTGAACTGGTCGGCCCTCTCCTTCGCGTCGCGGATCGGCTTCGCACCGGTCTCCGCCGCCGCACGGCGTCACGGACAGGCCGTGGTCCTGGTCGCCGCGGCCGGCCAGGAGTCCACCGTCGATGCCGCGGTCCTTCGCGGCGAAGTGGATGCGGGGTTCGCAGCGCAGGTCGCGGAACGCGACCACACCGAGCGCGAGGTGGCAGGCTCCCGCATCCGGCACATCCGCGAGTCGCGGGGCCTGAGTCAGCAGGAGGTCGCGGAGCGGAGCGGCGTACCTCAGGAATCCCTCAGCCGGATCGAGAACGGGCACAGGGATCCGAGACTCGAGACCCTGCGCAAGCTCGCCGCCGCCTTCGGCATCGATCTTCCGAAGCTGCTCGCGCAGATGGCGGAGGAGTGAGGGTGAGGGCCGGCGGCGTCGCCTGCGCCGGCGGTGGCTGCCCGCCGCGCCCTTACTCCGCGTCGAACAGCGTGCCCGCCGCCGCGGCCGGCGGCGTGAGCCCACAGTGCGTGAACCCGGCCCGCGTGAGCACGCGCCCGCGGGGGGTGCGCTTGAGGAAGCCCTGCATGATGAGGTACGGCTCGTAGACGTCCATCACCGTGTCGGCCTCCTCGCCGAGGGCGACGGCCAGCGTGTCCAGCCCCACCGGGCCGCCGTCGAACTTCTCGGCGATGGTGCAGAGGATGTCGCGGTCGAGCTTGTCGAGGCCCTCGCTGTCGACCTGGAAGAGCTCGAGGGCGGCGAGGCAGATGTGCTCCTCGATGACGCCCTCGTGACGCACCTGGGCGTAGTCGCGCACGCGGCGCAGCAGACGGTTGGCCACGCGCGGGGTGCCGCGCGAGCGCCCGGCGATCTCGAGGGCGGAGGCGTTGTCGATCTCGACGCCGAGGATGCCGGCGGAGCGCCTCACGATGCGCGCCAGCTCCTCGATCTCGTAGTACTCGAGGCGCTGCCAGACGCCGAAGCGGTCGCGCAGCGGCGTCGTGAGCAGGCCGGTGCGCGTGGTCGCGCCGATGAGCGTGAACGGCTGCACCTGCATGCGGATGCTGCGCGCCGCCGGGCCCTCGCCGATCATGATGTCGATCTCGTAGTCCTCCATGGCCGGGTAGAGGACCTCCTCCACGGCGGCGTTGAGGCGGTGGATCTCGTCGACGAAGAGGACGTCGCCCTCCTGCAGGTTGGTGAGCAGGCCGGCGACGTCGACCTTACGTTCCAGGGCCGGCCCCGACGTGGTGTGCATGCCCACGCCGAGCTCGGTGGCGATGATGCCCGCGAGCGTCGTCTTGCCGAGGCCCGGAGGGCCGGCGAGCAGCACATGGTCGAGCGTGTCGCCGCGCTGCCGGGCGGCCTCGACGAAGATCTGCAGCTGCTCCTTGGCGATGTTCTGCCCCACGAAGTCGGAGAAGCGGCGCGGGCGCAGGCCCAGCTCGAGGTCGCGGTCGTCGGCGCGCTCCTCGGGGTCGCCGATGCGGTCGGGGCGCGGCACTAGGCCTTCTTCTCCTTGTCATGCGTGAGGGCGAACTTGACGAGCTCCTCGAGCGACGCATCGTCGGGCGCGCCGCGCAGGGCGTCCTCGGCCTCGCGCAGCGTCAGGCCGAGGTTCTGCAGCGCGGAGCGCGCGCCCAGGAAGGCGCCGCTGGGTGCCGGGCCGCCGCTGCGCCCGGCCTCGCCGGCGCTCATCGGCGGCAACTGTCCGACCTTGTCCTTGAGCTCGACCACGAGGCGCTGCGCGAGCTTCTTGCCGATGCCGGGGATGCTCTCGAACTTCTTGACGTCGTCGCGCGCCACGGCCAGCTCGAGCTCGTCGACGGGGTAGCCGGAGAGCACGGCCAGCGCGACCTTGGGGCCGACACCGCTCACGGCGATCAGCCAAAGGAAGAAGGTGCGTTCGCCGGCCGACTGGAAGCCGAAGAGCTGCAGTGCGTCTTCGCGCACGTGCAGGTACGTCTGCAGGCTGACCTCGTGGCCGAGCCTGCCCGAGAGCGCCCCGAGCGTGCGGCCCGCGGCGAGCACCTCGACGCCGAGCCCGCCGACCTCGATGACGGCGCGCTCGGCCTCGAGCTGCCGCAGCGTGCCGCGGACCGAGGCGATCACGGGGCGTCGTCCCGCGGCGGCCGCGTCGTGCGGCCGGCCTTGCGCAACACGGCCGCCGGAACCGGCTCCGCCCCCGGCGGCAGCTTGAACGACGCGGTGTTGCGCCGCGCCCCGGCCTTGCCGACGGCCGTCGTGAGCGCGTCGCCGTTGTGGTGCGTGTGCGTGATGGCCACGGCCAGGGCGTCGGCGGCGTGATCGGGCTGCGGGATGCGCGCCAAGCCCAGGATGACCTTGGTCATCTCCTGCACCTGCACCTTGCCCGCGCGGCCGTAGCCGGTGACGGCCAGCTTGATCTGCAGCGGCGAGTACTCCAGCGGCGCCTCGTCGAGGTCGCTGGCCGCGAGGATGAGCACGCCCTTCGCCTGGCCCACCGCCAGGGCCGTCTTGACGTTCACGTTCACGAACAGCTCTTCGAGCACCACGATGTCGGGCTGGAAGCGCGTGATGAGCCCCCGCGCCTGGTCGTGGATCTGTCGCAGGCGCACGTGCGTGGGGTCCTTGGCCGAGGTGACGATGCACCCGTGACCCAGCGACCGCAGGCGGTTGCCGTCCTGCTCGATGACTCCCCAGCCCGTGCTCGCCGTGCCCGGATCGAACCCCAGCACGATCATGCGCGCCTCCTCGCGTCGCCCCCTTCGCCAGACTTCACCCTGCGGCCGCCCCCTGGCGGCCGTGCGGGGTCAGCCGGCGAGGGCTTCGAGGATCTCTTCGGAGATGTCGAAGTTGGCGTAGACCTCTTGCACGTCGTCGTTGTCCTCGAGGGCGTCCATGATCTTCATGGTCTTGCGGGCGTCGTTCTCCTCGAGCTTGACGGTGTTCTTGGGGATCATCGTGAGCTCGGCGTTCTCGAACTCGATGCCGGCAGCGGTGAGCGCGTCGCGCACGGCGGCGAGGTCGGCCGCCGCGGTGAGCACCTGGAACTCCTCGCCGTCGGCCACCACGTCCTCGGCGCCGGCGTCGATGGCGGCCGCCATGACATCGTCCTCGGTGTACCTGGTGCCGTCGACGATGATGGAGCCGCGACGCTCGAACACCCAGGCCACGGCGCCGGCCTGCGCAAGCTGCCCGCCATGCTTGGAGAAGATGTTGCGGATGTCGGCGGCGGAGCGGTTCTTGTTGTCGGTGAGCACCTCGACGATGACGGCCACGCCGGCCGGGCCGTAGCCCTCGTACACGATGCTCTCGTAGTTGACGCCCTCGGCCCCACCGGCGCCGCGCTGGATGGCGCGCTCGATGTTGTCCTTGGGCATCGACTCGGCCTTGGCCTTCTCGACGGCGTTGGCCAGGGAGATGTTCATGGCGGGGTCGCCGCCGCCCTCACGGGCGGCCACGGTGATGGCGCGCGAGAGCTTGGAGAAGAGCTTGCCGCGCTTGGCGTCGGTCTTGCCCTTCTTGTGCTTGATGGTGGCCCACTTGGAGTGCCCGGACACGGGGACCCCTCCTCTCTCAGCAGTTGACGGGAGCCGGGAGCACGCGGCCCGGCTTGCCGGCGGTCCGCGGCTGCGCCGCGCGCTCAGGCTTCTGCGCCGCGCTGTCGCGACGGATCATCTCGATGAAGAGCTCATGCAGACGGGTGTCGTCGGTGAGCTCGGGGTGGAAGGCTGTGACGAGCACGCGGTCCTCGCGCGCGGCGACGACGTGGCCCTCGCAGCCGGCCAGCACCTCGACGCCGGGGCCCGCGCTCTCGATCCACGGGGCACGGATGAACACGGCCCGCACAGGGTCGGTGCCGACCGCAGGGACGCTCAGGTCGGCCTCGAAGCTGCGCACCTGACGGCCGAAGGCGTTGCGCCGCGCGACGACGTCGATGAGCCCGAGCGTCCGCGGAAAGCCCTCGACGGTGCCGGCCGCAAGCATGATGAGGCCGGCGCAGGTGCCGAAGAGCGTGCCGCCGCCGGCGTGGAAGTCGGCGACGGGCCCGGCGAGACCGTAGCCCTCGATGAGCTTGCTCATGGTCGTGCTCTCGCCGCCGGGCACGACCAGGCCGTCGAGCCCCACGAGCTCGTCTGCGCTGCGGACCTCACGAGTGGCCGCGCCCAGGCGTTCGAGCACGGAGCGGTGCTCGCGAAAGTCGCCCTGCAGCGCAAGCACACCGACCGTGAGCCCGGCGCCCGGTCCCTGTGGGTCCGGCTGGGACTCCGGCGAGAGGATCCAGTCGAGCCGGCGCGTGGAGCTGCCTGCGCGCATCCGTCCCGCTCACCAGCCCCGATGCTGGATCTTGGCTTCTTCGGGCATGCGCGCCGCGTCGATGCCGGGCATGGCCTCGCCGAGCCCGACGCTGACCTCGGCGAGCACGGCGGCGTCGCGGTAGTTGGTCGCCGCCTTGACGATGGCGTTCGCGCGCTTCTGCGGGTCTTCGCTCTTGAAGATGCCGGAGCCCACGAACACACCCTCGGCGCCGAGTTGCATCATGAGCGCGGCGTCGGCCGGGGTCGCGATGCCGCCGGCCGAGAAGTTCACCACGGGGAGCTTGCCGTGCTCGGCGACCCACTTGACCAGCTCGTACGGTGCCGGAAGCTCCTTCGCAGCCACGAAGAGCTCGTCCTCGTCCAGGGTCTGCAGACGCCGGACCTCGCCCATGATGGTGCGCATGTGGCGCACGGCCTCGACCACGTCGCCCGTGCCGGCCTCGCCCTTGGTGCGGATCATCGCGGCGCCCTCGCTGATGCGGCGCAGCGCCTCGCCGAGGTTCACGGCGCCGCACACGAACGGCACGTTGAACTTCCACTTGTTGATGTGATTGGCCTCGTCGGCCGGCGTGAGCACTTCGCTCTCGTCGATGTAGTCGACCTCGAGCGACTCGAGGATCTGCGCCTCGACGAAGTGGCCGATGCGCGCCTTGGCCATCACGGGGATGGAGACGCACTCCTGGATCTCGCGGATCTTGGTGGGGTCGGCCATGCGGGCCACGCCGCCCTGGGCGCGGATGTCGCTGGGCACGCGCTCGAGCGCCATCACGGCGCAGGCGCCGGCGTCTTCGGCGATCTTCGCCTGCTCGGCGTTGGTGACGTCCATGATGACCCCGCCCTTGAGCATGTCGGCGAGGCCGCTCTTCACACGCATGGTGCCGATCTCGCTCACTCCGGCTACCTCTCTCTCAGTGCGTCGATTCTACGCTGCAGGTGCGCCGGCGACCACTGTCTCCGGCCCGTTGACTGCTGCGATTTGCGGGCATTTAGCGATCCGGCAGGGCTCAGCCCTTGGACGCCTCTTCCTTCTCGGCCCTGGCCTGGTCGATGACCTTCTGGGCCATGTGCGCCGGCACCTCGTCGTAGCGCAGGAACTCCATGTGGTAGTCGCCGCGGCCGCCGGTCATGGACGTGAGGTCGGGGGCGTAGCTGAGCATCTCGGCCAGAGGAACCTCGGCGCCGACCACGTTGGAGTGGCCCCGCGGCGTGGTGCCCAGCACGCGGCCGCGTCGCGAGTTGAGGTCGCCGATGATGTCGCCCACGCACTCTTCGGGCACCGTGATCTCGACGTTCATGATGGGCTCAAGCAGCACCGGCTGCGCCTTCTCAGCGGCGGCGCGGAAGCCCAGGGAGCCGGCGATCTGGAACGCCATGTCGCTGGAGTCGACGGGGTGGAACTTGCCGTCGTAGAGCGACACCTTGACGTCGACCACCGGGTACCCTGCGAGGAAGCCCTCGCTCATGGCGCTGCGCACGCCCTTCTCCACGGCGGGGATGAAGTTGCGGGGGATCGCGCCGCCGACGATCTTGTCTTCGAACTCGAAGCCCACGCCGCGCGGCTGCGGGGAGATCTCCATCCACGTGTCGGCGAACTGGCCTCGGCCGCCGGTCTGCTTCTTGTGCTTGCCTTCGGCCTTGGCGGTGCCCTTGACCGTCTCGCGGTACGGCACGCGCGGCGGCTTGAGCTCGACCTCGACGCCGAAGCGGCGCTTCATGCGCTCCACGGTGACCTCGACGTGCACCTGGCTCATGCCGCCGACGATCATCTCGCCGGTCTGGTCGTCG